>Ga0209810_1000433_pt1 | contig 94350 bp, 97 predicted proteins | sample Coa_R1_7_FD_187159 | JGI IMG/M metagenome (GOLD analysis project Ga0209810, IMG submission 187159) | Surface soil microbial communities from Centralia Pennsylvania, which are recovering from an underground coalmine fire - Coalmine... | ecosystem: Environmental > Terrestrial > Soil > Unclassified... | reverse complement strand
TCTTGCGCAGGCAGGAGTAAAGCGTGGTGGTTTTCCCGGAGCCGGTTGGCCCGGTGGCGATGAAAATGCCATTGGGCCTGTGAATCATCTCCAGCAGAAAATTGTAGATGTAATCGGGCATGCCCAGCGCTTCCAGGTCGAGATTGACGATGCTGCGATCCAAAACACGCAAGACCAGGCTTTCGCCGAACTGGGTGGGCAACGTGGAGACGCGCAGATCGACGTTGCGGCCGGCAATATTTTTCTGGATGCGCCCATCCTGGGGCAGGCGGCGTTCGGCGATGTTCATGTTGGCCATCACTTTCACCCGCGAAATCACGGGCAAGGCAAGATGCCGCGGCGGGGGCTTCATTTCGTACAGCGCGCCATCCACGCGATAACGGATTTTGAATTCGTTTTCGAACGGCTCGAAGTGAATGTCGCTGGCGCGGTCCTGAATTGCCTGGTAAAGAATAAGATCGACGAACCGGATGATTGGCATCGCGTTGGCTTCAGCTTCCACCGCGGCCGCGCTCTCATCTTGGCGCAGTTGCAGCGCCTCACCGGCCTCGCCCAGCTGTTTCAGAACATCATCCATGCTCGCGGTATCGGCGCCGTAGTACTGCCGGATGAGGCTCTCAATTTGCTCCGGTTGCGAGACTATCACCTGGATATCTTTACCAAGAGCAAAACGCAGATCGTCCGCGGCGGTTAGATCAAAAGGGTCGGCCAGCGCGACGCGCAAGGTTGTTCCGCTTAGTTCAATCGGCAGCGCGCGGTGCAGCCTGGCCAAGCCACTGGGAATCAAGCGCAAGATTTCTGGCCGGATCTCATATTCCCGCAGGTCGATGAAGTCGGTGCCCAGGGCTGTGGCCAGCGTCTGGTAATAGCCAGCCTCATCCAGGAAGCCGCCATCGATCATTGCTTGGGCCACGGTTTTGCCATTGAGTTCTACTTCGTTGAGAACATCCTCTGCCTGGGACGGTTCCAGCACCCGTTGTTCGATGAAAAATTCAGCAAGCTGTTTATCGGTCATGGTTGAAGGAAATATTACAGTGCTGAAGCGCCGCGAACGTTTTCATCACAGGGCGTCTCCCACGGTGGTAGAGATGACTTCCTCTGCCGAGGTGATGCCGGCCAGCACCTTGCGCACGCCGTCCTCACGCAGCGTGCGCATCCCCAGCTCTCGCGCCCGCTGTCGCAGCACCGGTGTGGAACAGCGTCTGCTGATTATGTGGCGCACATCGTCGCTAATGACAAAAATTTCGAATATCCCGGTTCGTCCTTTGTAACCGATCTGCCGGCATTCTTCGCAGCCCACCGGCCTCATCACCTGTGCTTCGGTCATCTGAGCGGGTTCGATCCGCAGCGCGTGCAATTCGGTGGGGGTGAGTGCTGCAGGTTGTTTGCAATTGTTGCACAGCTTGCGGACCAGCCGTTGGGCCATGACGGCCCGCACCGAAGAAGCCACCAGAAAGGGCTGCACTCCGAGGTCGATCAGGCGGGCGATCGCCGAGGGCGCGTCGTTTGTGTGCAACGTGCTGAAGACAAGGTGGCCGGTGAGACTGGCGTTGGTGGCAATGCTTGCCGTTTCCAGATCGCGGATTTCGCCGATCATGATGACATTGGGCGCCTGGCGGAGAATGGAACGCAACGCTGCCGGAAAAGTCATGCCGATCTCGCTGTTGACCTGTACCTGATTAATGCCGGTCATTTGATATTCTACCGGCTCTTCCACCGTAATGATCTTGCGGTCTGGTTTGTTGATGAAATGCAGGCAGGCGTAAAGCGTCGTGGTCTTCCCTGAACCAGTTGGCCCGGTTACGAGCAAAATACCGTCCGGCAACTTGATTAGCCGCTCGAAAGTTTCCTGATCATCGGAAAAGAAACCCAGCTCAGGCAAACCCAGCTTCAGACTGGATTTATCCAAAATACGCAGCACCATGCTTTCCCCGTGATTGGTGGGGATGGTCGAAACACGAATGTCGATGGGCTTCTTTTTGATTTTTATCCGGATGCGGCCGTCCTGTGGCAACCGTTTTTCTGCGATGCTCATGGAACCGGTCATGATTTTGAGGCGGCTGATAATCGCCGATTGCAAACGCTTGGGGGGCGCCTGCATTTCCTGCAACACGCCGTCGATGCGGAATCGGACCCGGAACTTTTTGTCCATCGGTTCGAGGTGAATGTCGCTGGCGCCAGCACGATGCGCCTCCAGTAGCAGCATGGAGACCAGGCGGATAATCGGCGCATCAGCCTCATCAACGGCAGAGGCTTCGCCACTCTCGCCAATTTCCAGCCCCAGATCGATCTCTTCGCCGAGCTCCTTTTGCAGCACGTCTGCCGCTTCATCGGCCGTCCCGTAATACTTGATCAGCGCTTCCTGAACTTTTTTGGGACTCGTGCAAACCAGTTCCAATTCGCGTTGCAGCAGAAAACTCAGGCTGTCGATCGTATCGATATCGAGCGGGTTGCCGACCGCGACCACCAGGCCGGTATCGCCAAAAGCTACCGGGATTACTTTGAACCGACGCGCATCCTCTCCCCGGATTTGAGCGATGACCTGCGGCGGAATCACCATGGCAGAGATATCGATCCAATCCATGTGCGCCTGGGCCGCCAGAGCGCGCGACACGTCTGTATCGGAAACCGCCCCGTCCTCGATTAAAAGATCGATAATGCCGGAAGCGCCGTTGAGCCGTGAACGCGCGCTCTCGATCTGGGGACGTGTAATCAGTCCCACTTCTTCGAGGGACTTGAGCACGTATTCTTCGTTGTATTGCACCGGGGCGTGAGAATGCGCGAGCGCGCTCAGTTTAAGCTAAAACCGCCGACTTTCCAGTATTGGTGGTGGAGCCCTTGCCGGCGAACCATGGCGCTGCGGGCGGCGTTATTCGACGGTTACGCTTTTGGCCAGGTTGCGCGGTTTATCGACATCGCGCCCGAGTTCGACTGCCAGATGGTAGGCAAGAAGTTGAAGCGGGACGACAGTTAAAATCGGCATCACGCATTCAGGCGCGTCGGGCAATAGAATGATGTCGTTGGCGATGCCCTTGAGATGTTTGGCACCCTGCCCGCTGGTGAGCGCTATGACGGGGCCTTTGCGCGCCTTTACCTGTTCGATGTTGTTGAGGTTTTTGGAAAAAACGCTGTCCTGCGGCGCAATAAACACGGAAGGCAGATCGGGCCGGATCAAGGCGATGATGCCGTGTTTCAATTCAGCGCTGGGATGCCCCTCGGCAAATAGATAGGTGATCTCCTTCATTTTGAGCGCGCCTTCCAGCGCGATCGGAAAATTAAACTGCCGCCCGAAAAAGAGCATCCCGGTCGCGTCGGCGTATTTTCGGGCGACGGCCTTGATCTGATCACTCAAACTTAAGACTTCCTCGATCTGCGCGGGCAACGCCTGCAGCGCCTCGATCATCCGGGTGCCGTCTGCTGCGGAAAGATTTCGCATTCTGCCAAAAAGCAATCCTAGCAGGGCAAGAATGACCAGCTGCGATGTAAACGACTTGGTGGCAGCGACTCCAATTTCCGGCCCTGCATGCATGTACACACCGCCATCGCTTTCGCGCGCAATGGTGCTGGCGACATTGTTGCAAATCCCCAGGGTGCGGAACCCTTTGCGCCGGCTTTCGCGCAAGGCTCCCAGGGTGTCGGCGGTTTCGCCGCTCTGGCTGATGGCGAAGACCAGCGTCTCGGGGGTCATGGGCGTGTTGCGGTGGCGAAACTCGCTGGCGTACTCCACTTCGGTCGGGATGTTGGCCAGTCGCTCGATCAGATATTCACCCACGCGTCCAGCGTGCAACGCCGTGCCACAACCGGTAAGCACGATCCGGCCCACATCGCGCAGTTCGCGCGGCGTCATGTTTAATCCGCCCAGCTTGGCTGTGCATTCCTCGAAGTTGAGCCGGCCTCGCATGGCATCGCGCACCGTGTTGGGCTGCTCAAAGATTTCCTTGAGCATGTAATGGGGATAATCGCCCTTCTTGATGTCCTCGGCGGTGAATTCCACTTTGCTCACCGCGTGTTCGGTGCTGTCGCCAGCGAGCGAAATGATTTCAAATTTGTCCGGACCGGCTGCGACAATATCGAAATCGTTCAGATAAACCGCGTCCCGGGTGTAGGCGACAATGGCACTCACGTCGCTGGCCAGAAAATTCTCGCCATTACCGACGCCGAGCACCAGGGGGCTTCCCCGTCGCGCGCCGATAATGAAGTCGGGAACATCAGCGTGGATTAGCGCAATGCCATAGGTCCCGATTACCTGCCGAAGCGCCGCCCGGACAGCCGCCAGAAGCCGCGCTTTTTTTTCCGGCACTTCTGCGGTGCTGGCGCACGAGTCGGCGTAAAGTTTGCCGATGAGATGCGCCAGCACTTCGGTATCGGTTTCGGAGCGGAAATGGATGTCGCCATTGCGAACCAGCTCGTCCTTTAGCGCCTGATAATTTTCGATCACGCCGTTATGAACCAGCGCCAGCTTGCCGCTCGCGTCGAAGTGGGGATGGGCATTTTGATCTGTCACTTTGCCGTGCGTGGCCCAGCGCGTGTGGCTGACCCCGAAGGAACCGCACACCGGCTCTTTGCGCATAACGCGGTCCAGCTCCGCGATGCGCCCGGCGCACTTGCGCGTCTCCAGTTTTCCGGCGTTGACGACGGCGATGCCGGCCGAGTCGTAGCCGCGATACTCAAGGCGACGCAATCCGTCGAGCAGAATGGGCGCTGCCTCGGAGCGCCCGACGTAGCCGACGATTCCGCACATGCGCAGGATTGTAACTGCGGCTGTCGTCAATCGCAAGAAGCAGGCCTTCGCGAGGATTGCTTGCGCCGGCAGGCGCGGAAATTCGGAACAAAAAAGTTGCCGCAAAAGAACAGCTCCTGATTTATTGATTGGGCGACGATGCACTACGAGGAACAAGGCGAGTCGCCGGCGAAGAGCGCCGCGGGAAACGCATCCGGCGCGCTGCCCCCGGGTACCATGGAGCGCACCCTGGCGATCATCATGGGCGGCGGCGCAGGCACGCGCTTGTTTCCCTTAACCAAGGACCGGGCCAAGCCTGCCGTGCCGTTGGCGGGGAAGTATCGCATCGTTGACGTGCCCATCAGCAACTGTCTGAACTCGGGACTGCGCTCCATTTATGTTCTCACGCAGTTTAACAGCATGTCGCTGCACCGGCATATTCAGGCCAGTTACAAGTTCGATAATTTCTCGCGCAGCTTTGTGGATATCCTCGCCGCGCAGCAAACACCTGCCGGTTCGCGCTGGTATCAGGGCACGGCCGACGCAGTGAGGCAGAACATGCGCTACTTTTTGGAACGTCCCTACGAGTATTATTTGATCCTGAGCGGTGATCAGCTTTACCGGATGGATTTCCGCCCGTTGCTGCATCAGCACATCCGCTCCGGCGCGGACATTACGCTGGCGACCAAACCGGTTCCGCGACACCAGGTCTCAGAATTCGGCATCATGCAAAGCGACGCGGGACGCCGGATTACGCGCTTTGTTGAGAAGCCTGTGGAGGAAATGGTGTTGCAGGAAATGAAAATGAGTCGGGAGCTGTTGCGCGCCATTGGTCTCGATGAAGAGGCGGAATTGTTCCAGGCGTCGATGGGCATTTACGTTTTTAACCGCAATGTGCTGATCGAATCGTTGCAGAACGACCTGGCCGACTTCGGAAAGCATATCATCCCGCAGTCGATCAAGGACCGGAGAGTCGGCGCTTTTATCTTTACGGGCTACTGGGAAGACATCGGAACCATCCGCGCCTTTTACGAGGCAAACCTCGGCCTTACCGATGTCGTGCCCGAGTACAGTTTTTTCGAGCCCCAGGCGCCGATTTACACGCATCCCCGGTTTCTTCCGGGGAGCAAGATCAACGGCGCAACGCTGCGCCAGGCGATTATTTCAGACGGGTGCATCATTTCCGATGCGCATCTGGAGCGATGCGTGGTGGGAATACGCAGCGTGATTCGCAGCGGCGCAACCATTCGCAACAGCATCGTGATGGGCGCAGATTATTTCGAGCTGGGTGGAACCGATTCGGCGTTACCGCCCGTCGGAATCGGGCGCAACTGCGTGATTGATCGCACCATCATCGATAAAAACGCGCGCATCGCCGATGGCGCAGTGATTACTCCGGAAGGCAAGCCGCCAAACCTGGACGGCGAAAGCTACTTCATCCGCGACGGGATAGTGGTGATCCCAAAGAACGCGGTGATTCCGGCCGGTTTTTGGGTGTAAAATCGGCCGTGGCCGCCGAGAGCGATTGTGCGGCGGAGCGGCGTTGCGTTCTCCCGGCTCTGGCCGCTTGAAACAGGCGAGCTCAGCGCCGATCCGTCATTCCTGCGAATTGCCCGCTGGTTTCCCACTGCTCCTGTTTGTTCCACGGGATGGAGGAATCGTGGCGATCGTCCGGATCCTGTACCAGAGCAGTGGTATCTTTCTGTGTCGCGCAGGATGTTAACCCCATCGCAAACGCGCACAGCAGAGCGGGAACGATAAAATTTCGAAGCCTAAGGATTTGTGCCAGCATAAATCACGTTATCTCCAGGTTGCACTTGGACGCCGCGCGCCAAACTACTGGTAATGATATCGCCGATGGCTGTCGCCGGTTCAACTGAAGAAATGCGAATTTTTCCAATCAACGTTCCATCGCGCAGCAGCAGCATCTCGGAGTTCGGTTCGACTCCCTGGCGGGCGCCCAGGTTTAGCACCACGAAGTTGTAGGCCTGGTTGATGGCAAGCACGGTTCCGCGCACCCCGATCCGGCGGGAGCCTGTCGTTTCCCGTCGTTTTCTTGTTTCCCTCGGCTGACTCGGGCGCTCCTGTGCGTCCTGAAGTTTTTCGGACAGCAAAGCTTTTTCCTTTTCGGCGCTGTCCAGTTGACGCCGAAGATCGTCGATCTGCGCCTGCAACTCGGCGGTTCCGGCCGCTGCGGCTGGGTTGGCGGCTCCAGCCGGATTTGGATTTTTCTCTGCATCGTCCGCGCGTTTCCGCAGAGAGGCGATTTCTTGCCGTTGCATCTCCACTGTTGCTTCCAAGTCCGCTTTCTCTTTCTGCAACTGGGCCAGATCCGCTTCCGCCTTTTTCACTCTGTTTTCGGCCTCTGCGAGCGCGGCACGGGCCGTTGTCTCGGAAGAATCAGCAGCATGGGAGTTTGCCTGATCGCGAGCGCGTCGCTCGGCGGTGTCGCGCGCAGCCTGCGCGCTGGCGAGGCTCGCCTCGAGCATCTTCATTTTTTTGCCGTTCAGGATGCCGAACAACGTCGCCAAAACGAGCAGGGCAATGGCCAGGCTGGCCACGCCTTTCGGTGCGAGAGTGGAGACCACCGATCCCGGGTGCGCCATCGAATATCTCTTGTTAGGTGCGTTTTTTATACGAATCGGGGCGAACCGCCAAGCTGATTTTTAATCAGGAGGGAAAAAAGCCGATGGCAGGCATGCTAATCGGATTGCGTTTCCCCAAATTTCAATCCATAGAAAACGCGTGGGACAACAACACCGTGTAAGAGCCAAACGCAAACGCCGCAAGGCTTATCTGAAGCGCAAGAAGGCCGCGCTGCGCGCCGCAGCGCAAAAACGGCTGGCCGGCAAGCAACGGCTGAAGAAGGAGCAGGTCGCGCCGCCGGCGTAATGTGCTTCCGACGCAACGCAGCCGTTGGCGTGCCCTGCCAGATGCGTGAAGAACGATGTCCTCAGGTCTTCGGTATTTGATCGTCGATGGCCACAGCGTTATTTTTGCATGGCCAGAGTTGCGTCGCCTGCACGCGCGGCGCTCTTCGCTGGCACGCGATGAGTTGGTCAAACAACTGCGCCATTATCAGGATTGGACGGGCGTGCGCGTGGTGGTGGTGTTTGATGGCAGCGGCGGGCGGGTCACCACCGTCTCAGAACCGGGCGACGTACAAATAATTTATTCTCGCGCGGGACAAACCGCCGATGCGCTTGTCGAGCGGCTGGCAAACAAATATGCGCGCCGCTTTGACCTGATGGTGGCTACTTCCGACACCATGGAAGGCATGACCGTCCAAGCCTGCGGGGCCGAATGGATTTCAACCGACGCGTTGCGGGCGCTTCTGGACGAAATACCATGACGGAACGCTCACAGACCCAGCCGTTTCTCGATCGCTTTTACCCGGGCAAAAAGTTTTCCCAGCGAGCGGATCCAGGCGATTTGTTGTTTCACTTCGTCAATCGGCCCGGCCGGATAACCGAACCAGACGCCTCCGGGAACGCTCTTGGAGACGCCGCTTTGTGCCGCGATGACGCTGCCGTCGGCAATTTCCACGTGCCCGACGATGCCGACCTGACCGGCCATCGTTACGCGCTCGCCCACACGCGTGCTGCCTGAAATGCCGGTCTGAGCCACAATCACAGAATTTTTGCCGATGATGACGTTGTGCGCGATTTGCACCAGGTTGTCGATCTTCACTCCCTGTTGTATCCAGGTTCTGCCGAACCGGGCGCGGTCGATGGTGGTGTTGGCTCCGATCTCCACGTCATCATCAATCTGGACAATGCCGAGCTGCTGAATTTTCCGATGCCGGCCATTCACCTGCTCAAAGCCGAACCCGTCTGCGCCGATAACCGCGCCGCTGTGGATGATCACCCGTGACCCGATCCGGCTTCGCTCGCGAATGGTCACCAGTGGATAAATCACGCACGATGCCCCGATGAGTGCACCGTGCCCGATATAGCTTCCGGCGCCAATGATTGTATCGTCGCCGATTGTGGCCCCCGCTTCAATAACGGCCTGCGGCTGGATCGACACCCGCTTCCCAAGGCAGGCCGTGGCATCCACCACCGCGCTTGGATGAATTCCAGGCGCAAACTCTACCGGTTTGGGCGCCAGTTTCATGACCAGCTGCTCAAATGCCTTCATCGGATTCGGGACACGGATCTGAGCGACGCTGATGGGTTCAGAAAAATCTGGCGGGACAAACACCGCGGAGGCGCGGGTCTTGCGTAGCAGCGCAGCATATTTACGGTCGGCAAAGAAGCTGATTTCTCCCGGTACCGCTTCGGCCAGCGACGCTGCGCCAGTGATCTTGAGCTCAGGATCGCCGGACAACTCGCCCCCGCACATGGCCGCCAGTTCTCGAAGAGTAAAAGTCACAGGGGATTAAGCGTTAAAATTGTTCATGTTTTCGAGTGGCGCCGAGTGCGCGAAAACAATCCGGCCGCTTTCCATTTTGCGGTTTGCCGATTCATCGTTTCTGATTCCAGTTCGGCGGACGTTTGTCGATAAAGGCCTGCACGCCTTCCAGCGCTTCTTCCAGCATCATGTTGCGCGCCATCGCTTCGCTCGCTGCCTCGTAGGCGGCGGCGATGGGGAGTTCCGCCTGTTTATAGAAAAGTTTTTTTCCCAAGGCGACGGCTGCGCGCGGTTTGGAGAGGATGGTCGCGACCAGTCGTTCCACTTCGGCATCGAGTTCCGCAGGCTCAACAACGCGGTTGACCAGGCCCCGCGCCTTAGCCTCGGAGGCGCTGATGAATTCGCCGGTCACCAGCATTTCGAACGCGGCCTTGCGCGGCAGGTTGCGCGAAAGTGCCACGCCGGGCGCAGAACAAAACAGGCCGAGGTTGACTCCGCTCACGGCAAACTTTGCGTCACTTGAAGCCACGGCCAGGTCGCACATGGCGACCAGCTGACACCCCGCCGCTGTGGCGATTCCCTGCACACGGGCGATCACCGGCACGGGCAGGCGTTGCATGCAGAGCATCATTTCGGAGCATCGCGCGAAGAGACGCCGATAATAATCCAGGGACGGCGCAGCGCGCATTTCCTTCAAGTCGTGACCAGCGCAGAACGCCTTGCCTGCGGCGGCAAGCACGACCACGCGCGCCAGTGGATCTTCGGCGACGGATTCGAGTTGTCGCTGCAACTGCGTGATCAACCCCTCCGATAAAGCGTTGAACGCTTGCGGACGATTGAGCCGCAGCATGACCACGCCGCGAGGGTCGCGCTCGCGCTGAATCGGGGAGGTGGCAGATCCCGACCTCCTGAAGAGAGGTTTCACTGGCAACGCCGAAGTTTTCATCAAGCCTCTGGCATTATCTACCTCGGAAATTCCATATCTGAAATTCGAAAAATTTAGTTTTCGTTTGCCTTGCCCCGCAACATCATCTGACTGGCCATAGTCGCCGGAAGATGCCCAGCTTGGAATGAAAATTGTTGCCATAGCCAATCAAAAAGGCGGTGTGGGCAAGACGACCACGGCGGTCAACCTCGGGTCGGCGCTGGCGGAATTGGGCCATCGCATCTTGCTCGTGGATCTCGATCCCCAAGCCAACACCACCAGTTCATTTGGACTTCAGGGACTGGAGGGAATCAGTCTTTATGAACCGCTGCTGGGCAACGCCTCAATCACAGACAAAATTTTCCCAACCCGGCGCGACGATCTGTTCATTGTGCCTGCCGATCTGGACCTGGCGGGAGCGGAAGTGGAAATCGCGCGGATGCCGAACCATCTCACGCGTTTGGCTGAGACGCTCGAGCCCCTGCAGGCAGATCAAACTTTCGATTTTGTGTTTATTGATTGTCCGCCCTCCCTCGGCATCCTGATGAGCAATGCGCTCGCCGCGGCTGACGAGCTTTTAACGCCAATCCAGTGCGAGTACTTCGCTCTGGAGGGCCTGGTGAAGATTGTCAAGCTGGTGGAGCGTGTGCGCGACGCCGGCGCAAACAAACGCCTGGAGTTGGCTGGCATCGTCATGACCATGTTCGACGGCCGCACCAACCTTAGCGAACAGGTTGTAGCCGAGGTGCGGCAGCACTTTGGCCAGCGCGTCTATGAGACTGTGATTCCACGAAGCGTTCGGTTGAGCGAGGCACCGAGCTTTGGGAGATCGATCCTTGAGTATGCGCCGGGCGGCGCAGCCGCCGAGGCGTATCGTGCGCTGGCTCGCGAGTTCATCCAGCGGCATTCGCCGCCTCCCGCTGCTCCTGAGATAGCGCAAACACAATTGTCGCAAAGCCGCGAAACGTAATTTCTTTTTCCGACCGCAGGACAATTTTCTCCGCCACGCGACGCGAGGGAATGTTATCAGGATGAATGAGCGAAATCACGCGTGGCAGTTTTAGGTCGGCAAACGCGTAATCGCGCACCGCGCGTGCGGCTTTGATGATCAAACCGCGATTCCAACAGGCGGGATCGAGCCGGTAACCAATTTCCACTTCGCCTGGCAGTTCAGCGTGATGCAGAAAGCCGCAATAACCCAGGATGCCCTCTTGCCGCGGAGAATGATGGCAAATTGCGAAGGCAAACCGGGTCGGTCGCAGGCCGCACTGCGCTGCTGTGTTGCGCGTTTGTAAAGATGCCACGCCGTGTAATCAGCGCGCGGCTTCGGGCTGCGAACCCTTGGAAGCCGCTGTTGGAGAGGGCGTGGCCCTCGATCGCAACGCCCCAATCCGGAGGGTTCGGGCCTCGAGTTCGCCCTCGGCCGTTTTCACATAAGAGCCGCTGGCCTCCTGGTTTTCAGTAATATCCTCGATCGTGGCCGGCGCGCCGCTCTTGGTGATCACTGTCTTGTCCGTAATTTTGAAAACGCGAGGCTGTTTCTTTCCGGAGATCGTGACTGTCTTCGCGTTGCGATCCACGGCCGAAATCATTCCGTGAAACGGAACCAGACGACCTCTTTGCCGGTTCGGAGCCGACGTCTGTCCAATGAGAGGCGCGCCAGTGGCAGTGATGAGAACCAACGCCGCGGCAATCAGGTATATTTTTGCTGGCATGTTTTCGTTTTTTCTTTGGCATCGGCCAACCGGGCCGAGTTGCGCCGAAGATTCAGAGCCCATCGTTTGAAGATCGCGTTTTGTATGTTTCGAGGAATTCTCTGCGAAACCGGTTAAAGGTTCCCGCCCTTATTTCATTGCGCGCCCGAGCCACTAAATGCAAATAAAAATGCAGATTGTGAAGGGTGATCAGGCGCAATCCGAGAATCTCTTCGGCCTTGATCAAGTGACGAATGTAACCGCGTGAAAAGCCTCGGCACGCGTAACACGCGCACTCAGGCTCAATCGGATTTCTGTCCAGAATGAACTCGGCGTTTTTCAGATTCATGGTGCCGGTCGCGGTGAAAGCCGTTCCGTTGCGAGCCAGGCGTGTGGGCAGCACGCAATCGAACATGTCCATTCCGCGGGCGATCATCTCCAGCATTTGCGGCGGTGTTCCCAGCCCCATCGCGTAGCGCGGTTTGTACGGCGGCAGCAGCGGTTCCACAGTTTCCACCGCGCGCATCATTTCCGCTTCCGGCTCGCCGACACTGATACCGCCGACGGCGTAGCCGTCGAAATCCAGATCAACAACGGCTTGCGCGCTGGCCCGGCGCAAATTTTCAAAAGTGGCCCCCTGCACAATGCCGAACAACAATTGCCGCTTCATTGCGGAAGACTCATCGCGCGTCGCCGGCAGATGCGCTTCGGCAATAGAGCCTCGATCCATTCTTCGCTGCCACGCTGCTTTGCAGCGGCGCGCCCAGCGGGTGGTCATCTCCGCGCTCTGCGCCGCGTAGTCGTATTGGCACGGGTAAGGAACACATTCATCCAGCGCCATGACGATGTCTCCGCCCAGCGCGGCCTGCGCCTCTACTGCGATCTCGGGCGAAATAAACGCCGGCGCGCCATCAATGTGATTCTGGAATGCTACGCCTTCCTCGGTGATCCTGCGCAATTTGGCCAGGGAAAAAATCTGGTAGCCACCGCTGTCGGTCAGGATCGGGCCATCCCAATTCATAAAGCGGTGCAAGCCGCCCAGCCGCGTAATGACCTCCAGACCAGGGCGGACAAACAAATGATACGTATTTCCGAGTATGATTTGCGCGCGCAGTTCGCGCAGTTCGTCGGGGCTAACGGCTTTGACGCTCCCTTGCGTGCCCACGGGCATGAAAACGGGCGTCTCGACCGCGCCATGCGCCGTCATAATGCGTCCCGCGCGCGCTTTGGTTTCACAATCTTGCTCGAGAAGCTCAAACATCGCCGGTGACGTTCGCACATTCCAACCGGCGCGCACGCGCAGCGCACGACGCGCAAATGGGCGCGCAGACAGATATAGCGCCTCGCTTGCCTGGGAATGCGCGGCAGAGCGCAATTTCAAAATTATTCGTTGCAGAGGCCGCTCTGCCTCCTATATTCCGCGGCTCGCCGCATCGGGCGCGTGAGGAATTTGTAGCGCTGCCCGGCGCTGGTCTTTTGTGTTCGCCCCGGGGATTACCCATCGCGGCGACGCGTTATTTTAAAGTTTTTGAGAAATGCCCACGATTAACCAACTGATTCGGAAAGGACGCTGCAACGTGTCGGGAAAATCAAAGTCTCCGGCATTGGCGGGCTGTCCGCAGCGGCGCGGCGTCTGCGTGCAGGTGATGACGCGGACGCCAAAAAAGCCGAACTCCGCCCTGCGCAAGGTGGCCAAGGTCCGGTTGACTAACGGCCAGGAAGTTATTGCCTACATTCCGGGCGAAGGGCATAATTTACAGGAGCACTCCATCGTGCTGGTGCGCGGGGGACGGGTGAAAGATTTGCCCGGTGTGCGTTACCATATTGTTCGCGGAACGCTCGACGCTCTGGGCGTCGAAGGACGCCGACGCGGACGTTCCAAATATGGGGCCAAGCGTCCCAAGGCTGGTGGCGCCGCCGCTGGTGTCGCGCCCAAAGCCGCGAAGGAAACCGAAAAGAAGTAAACTCCAAACTCTGCAATGCCTCGGCGAAAAAGAGTTTTTAAGAAGGAAGAGCGCGTTGATTCCCGCTACGGCAGTCCCATGGTGGCGCGGCTTATCAACACGGTGATGCGTCGCGGGAAAAAATCGCTGGCGGAGCGGATCGTTTACCGCGCCATCGAGAAATCGCGGGAAGGTTCCGATTCAGTGGATCCACTGGAGATCGTTAATAAGGCCATTGAAAATGTGCGTCCCCGGCTCGAAGTCCGGTCGCGGCGGGTGGGCGGCGCAACCTATCAGGTGCCGATGGAAGTGGCGCCTGCCCGGCAAATTTCTCTTGCGACGCGTTGGATCGTCCAATACGCAGACAGTCGCAAAGGCATCCCCATGGAAGACGCGCTGGCTCAGGAGATCAAGGACGCCGCGGCGGGGCAGGGCAACGCGATCAAGAAACGCGACGACACACATAAAATGGCGCAGGCCAACAGGGCGTTTGCGCACTTTAGATGGTGACCATTTATGGCAACAGCGACCGTTGAACAGAAAAAGGCCACGGCCCAAAATCCAAATTCGCCGAAGCGCAAGTTTCCGCTGGAACGGACGCGAAACATCGGGATCGCGGCGCACATTGACGCCGGCAAGACCACGATCACCGAGCGCATCCTCTTCTACACGGGGATGATTCACAAAATGGGCGAGGTGCATGAAGGCACCACCGTCACCGACTGGATGGAACAGGAGCGCGAGCGCGGGATCACCATCACCTCGGCATGCACGACCTGCACTTGGGAACAGCGCAAGGAACCCGGCGTTTACAAAATCTTCGAAGGCATCAAGGAACGCATCAACATCATCGACACGCCGGGACACGTCGATTTCACCGCGGAAGTGGAGCGCTCGTTGCGCGTGCTCGACGGAGCAATCGCCGTGTTCGACGGCGTGGCCGGGGTGCAGCCGCAATCGGAAACAGTGTGGCGTCAGGCCACCAAGTACAATGTTCCGAGGCTGGCTTTCATCAACAAGATGGATCGCGTAGGCGCGGATTTTGAAATGTCGGTGGAAAGCATCCACCGCAAACTTGGCGCGAACGCGTGGCCGGTCTTGCTGCCGCTGGGCAGGGAAGACCAGCTCCGGGGTCAGCTCGATGTGATCAATAAAAAAGCGATCATTTATTCTGAAAACGATCAACTGGGATCCACCTATGAAGTGACCGATGTGCCAAGGGAATATGTGGAAGCTGTCGAAAAAGCGCATAAAGACCTGGTGGAGCAGATTTCCAATATCGACGACGAAGTGGCCGAGGCCGTCCTGGAAGAACGCGAAGTAACACCGGAGCTTTTGAAGGCCGGCATCCGCCGCCAGACCATTGCCAACAAGTTCGTGCCCGTGATCGGCGGATCGGCTCTCAGAAACATCGGCATTCAGTATTTGATCGATGCTGTAGTCGATTATCTGCCGAGCCCGCTGGATATTCCGCCGGCCAGGGGCGAAAACCCCGATACGGGCGAGCCGATGGAAGCGCCGACCGATGATAATGCGCCGTTTTGCTGTCTCGCCTTCAAACTGTGGAGCGACCCTTTTGTGGGGAAACTGGTCTTCATCCGCGTTTATTCCGGCACGCTCAGCAAGGGCGACACCGTTTACAATCCGCGCACCAACAAACGCGAACGTATTTCGCGCCTGATCCAGATTCAGGCAGACAAGCGCGACGATATTGAGACCTGCTATTCCGGCGACATCGCAGCGATCGTGGGCATCAAAAACGTCACGACCGGCGATACGCTTTGTGATGAGAATCATCCCATCCTTCTTGAGCCGCCGTCGTTCCCTGATCCGGTCATTTCCATGGCCATTGAGCCCAAGACGAAGCTGGATCAGGAGAAGATGGCAAACGCGCTGCAGCGGCTCGCAGAAGAGGATCCGACCTTCCGCGTTTACACCCACGAAGACACTGGCCAGACCATCATCGCCGGTATGGGCGAGTTGCACCTCGAAATTATTCGCGACCGGATGTTCCGCGAGTTCAAAGTGGACGCCAACGCCGGCAAACCGCAGATCGCTTATCGTGAAACAATCACCAGCAGCGCTCACGGCGTTGGCAAGTTGATCAAGCAATCGGGCGGCCGCGGCCAGTACGGTCACGTGGAAGTGGATATTCGCCCGACGGAACGCGGCAAGGGGCTCATCATTAACAACAAGATCGTGGGTGGAATTATTCCCAAGGAATACATTCCCGCGGTGAAAAAGGGGATCGAAGAAGCCACGCTCAACGGCGTCTTGGGCGGCTACCCGGTGGTCGATGTGGAGGTGGACATCGTTTATGGGTCGTTCCACGAAGTGGACTCCAGTGAGCTGGCATTCAAAATGGCGGCCATTTTCGCAATGAAAGACGGTTTCAAACAGGGAAAACCGATCCTGCTCGAGCCCATCATGAAGGTGGAGAACATTACCCCGGAGGAATACCAGGGCGATATCTGCGGCGACTTGAGCCGGCGCCGCGGCGCGATCCAGAGCATCGAATCGCGCGGTAACACGGTAATTATTCACGCCTTGGTGCCGTTAGCGGAAATGTTCGGGTACGCCACGGCGATTCGTTCTCTGTCCAAGGGCCGTTCCAGCTACTCCATGGAACCGTCGCATTTCGAGCCGGTACCGCCCAACCTGGTGGCGGCGATCCTTGATCAAAAGGAGGCCAAATGAGCAATGGTCAGCGCATCCGCATTCGCTTGAAGGCGTTCGATCACCGGATGCTGGATCAATCCGCCATGGAGATCGTAGAGACAGCCAAACGCACCGGCGCACGCGTGGCAGGGCCAATCCCGCTGCCTACGCTGATTGAAAAGTTCACGGTGAATCGCTCTCCTCACGTGGACAAAAAGTCGATGGAACAATTTGAAATTCGCACTCACAAACGGCTCCTGGACATCATCGAGCCCACCGCGAAAACCGTGGATGAGTTAAAAAAATTGAACTTGCCCGCAGGCGTTGACATCACGATTAAAATTTAACTATTAACACCATCATTCTGAGCGAAACGAGGTCCAATCACCGAATCCGGCAGGGGTTGCCCGGAAGTGGAGCGACCGGAGCTCTCAATTTCGTTCGAAGCAACCAAAGAGGCGATCATGAGCATCGGGTTACTGGGACAAAAAATTGGCATGACCAGCGTTTACGACGCCAGGGGCCGGTTGCGTCCTGTTACCGTGATCGCCGCTGGCGATAATGTTCTTCTGCGTCGGTTGACCCGCGAAAGGGACGGCTATTCGGCCGTGCAGGTCGGGTTCGGCGCGCAAAAGGAATCGCGCGTGACCAAATCGTTGCTGGGCGAATTCAAGAAGGCTGGCGTTTCGCCGCAGAAATTTGTGCGCGAATTTCGTCTGCCCGACGATCTTCCCGAGGGCGAAATCAACCTGAGTGTCACGCAGTTTCAGGCAGGCGACTTTGTGGACGTAATCGGCCGGTCCAAAGGAAAAGGATTCCAGGGCGTAATGAAAAAGCACAACTTCGCCGGGCAGGGCGCAGCGCACGGCTCCAAAACTCACAGACGCATTGGCGCTGCCGGCAACCGTTCCACTCCCGGCCGCATCTGGAAAAACATGGGCATGCCGGGCCACATGGGCGATCGGCGTGTGACCGTGCAAAATCTGCAAATCCTGCAGGTGCGCGAGGCTGAAAAGATTATTTTGGTCAGCGGCGCTGTTCCCGGGGCAAACGGCAGTTATGTGATTGTGCGACCTGCCGTTAAACATCCGGAACGCCTTCTGGCTTTGCATGCCGAGCATCGAAAACACGAGGAGGAAGAGCGGGCCAAAAAGCCCAAGACTCTGGCTGAAATAGGGCAGAAGAAATGAGCGCGAAAGTTTTAACCAAGACTGCGGCACAGGCGGCGGGCATTGAATTAATCGACAACGGAAGGGGCACGCAGGCCGTGCACGAAACCATCGTGGCCATGCGCGCCGCCCGGCGATCCGGCTCCGCCAACACCAGAACCAAAGCCGAGGTGAATCTCTCCGGAGCGAAACCGTGGCGGCAAAAGGGCACCGGTCGCGCCCGGGCCGGGTACAAATCTTCGCCGATCTGGCGCGGTGGCGGCGTCGTTTTCGGGCCCAAACCGCGCGATTATTCCAAGAGAGTTCCCAGGTCGGTGCGGCGTTTTGCGTTTCGGAAAGCGCTCAGCGAACGAATCAAGGCCGGCGACGTGCTGACTGTTGATCAATTCGTTGTGCCGGAACTAAAGACCAAAGCCTTTGTTCAGCTTTTGAGAAAACAAACCGACGCCCGCAAAGTTTTGATCGTTTCGGATTCCTTCGATGAAAAGACTTTGAAATCCGCCCGCAACGTGAAGCCGACAAAGCTGATCACCGCGTCCGAAGTGAACACGGAACAACTGCTCAATTTCGAAAAAATTCTCGTCACCCAGAAAGCTTTGGAAACTTTGGCCCAGCGAACCCGGGCGCAGCAAAACAGCTCGCAGCAGTAAAATGAACGAACCTCACGAGATCATCCAGACGGCGTCGTTGACTGAGAAGTCAACCCTGATGAGCGAAAAGCTGAACAAGTACGTCTTCCGGGTCAGCCCAAAGGCGAACAAGATTCAGATTAAGAACGCCATCGAACGATTGTTTCAGAAAAAAGTGGTGGACGTGAATACCTGCAATTACGCAGGCAAAGAAAAAAGAGTGCGCGGTCCGGTGGGACGTCAACCGCGATGGAAAAAAGCCATTGTGACCTTGAAAGAGGGCGAGAAGATTGACCTCATTTGAAGTCGAAAACGCTGACTGACCTCCAAGCAGATGCCAATGCCTAAAATCCAAAAATCAAAACAGATCAGGCTCACCAGCGGCTGCTTTGGTGCGCTCTGCTGCCGAGCGTCCTCGGATTTTCAATTTCCAAGCTTGAACTGTTAACCATTATGGCCCTGAAAGAATTTCGCCCGCTCACGCCCACTTTGCGCTTCACAACGCTGCCGGCCTTTGACGAAATCACCAGGCGACGGCCGGAGCGGCGGCTGGTTGAGCCAAAGAAAAAAACCGGTGGCCGCAACAACTACGGGCGCCTCACGTCGCGACATATCGGCGGCGGTCACAAACAAAAGTATCGCAAGGTCGATTTTAAACGCCGCAAGCGTGGTGTTCCTGCCGAGGTCATCGCCATCGAATATGACCCGAACCGCACCGCCCGCATCGCCCTGCTCAAATACGCCGATGGCGAACTGAGCTACATTCTCGCGCCCGACGGGCTTCGGGTGGGAACAACGGTCGTTGCCGGGGAGAACGCGCCGCCAGAGATCGGAAACGCGCTGCCGCTTCGAGCCATCCCGCCGGGCACCAATATTCACAACATTGAATTGACCCCCGGGCGAGGCGGCCAGGTGGCGAGGAGCGCCGGGCAACAGGCCACGCTGACAAACATCGAGGGCGGTTACGCGCTGGTGAAAATGCCCTCTGGCGAAATTCGGCGGATCCACCAAAACTGTTATGCAACCATTGGCCAGGTTGGCAACGTCGATCACATGAACGTCTCCAGCGGAAAGGCGGGACGCACTCGTTGGTTGGGACGTCGCCCGCATGTGCGCGGCATGGCGATGAATCCCATCGATCATCCAATGGGCGGCGGCCAGGGAAAATCAAAGGGAGGCGGCGGTCGGCACCATCCGGTCAGTCCCTGGGGACAACTGGCCAAGGGTTACAAGACCCGCGCCAAACACAAGCCCAGTGACCGATTCATTTTGGAACGCAGAAAACCGAAGAAGAAAGTATGAGCCAGACTCGACTTCGCTTGTGCTAAGAGTTGACATTTATGGCCAGATCGCTAAAGAAGGGTCCCTTCGTCGAGGCGCATCTTCTGGAGAAGATCGATAAGATGAACGCTTCGGGCGTCAAGAAACCGATCAAAACCTGGTCACGACGCTCGATGGTGACGCCGGACTTTGTCGGGCACACGTTCCTGGTGCACAACGGAAAGACGTTTCAATCCGTTTTCATCACCGAGAACATGGTCGGACACAAGCTCGGCGAATTTTCTCCGACGCGCGTGTTCAAGAAACACGGGTCGCACACGGCGAAGGTAACCAAGTAGAGAGAAGTTTCGCTTGCGAATTGCCAGCTTCAAACTGAGGAACTCCGGTCGAAGCCGGAGCCGATGGGCGACAGGCTGTTTGCAGAGCCAAAGAGTTTCTTCGCCGCTGCTGATTACGTCGGCAATGGCGGTCTGTGTCGCTCTTGTTTGCAGGAGCAGCGGCGCGGAAAACGGTTCTTTGTCAGAATCCAAAACTGAAAGCGTGATGGCCGAGCGATTGCGGCAGGAGAATGAGCAGTTGCAAAAGCAATTGTCCAACGCGCAGCAATCGATCCGGGCATTAACCAGCAGCCTCGCAGAATCGAACGCCGAGGCCGAGTTGTTTCGGCGCAAATATTCCGATCTGGCCTTGCAGATGGAAGCGTTGGGCCTGGCTTCGGCGAACAAGGATCGAAAAAAACTCGAGCAACGTTTGCTGGCCGCGGTTAGCGATCTTCACCTGGCTCAAAAGGAGCGGGACGAATATCGCGATCAGATGCTGCGGCTGAACGAGGCGATCCTTTGTTACCTGAAGACTTCACAGGGCGGCGACGCCAGAGCGCGGATGGAGCTGGAGACGCAATTGCGCAGTCTCAACACACTGTTGGACAAACCGGATGGGGCCCCGGCGGCGGCGGAACCGGGTTTGATGGACGGCAGTGTGATCAGCGTCAAAGCCGAGTGGTCGCTTATCGTTGGAAACATCGGGCAAAAAAATGGCGTGAAACTCGGGATGCCCATGCGGGTGCTGCGAAACGATCGAAAGATCGCCACTGTGCGGGTCGTTGACGTGCGTCAGAAAATCTGCGGCGCCGTGATTCAGGAAATGGATTCCAAAAAGGACAGCATACAGGTTGGCGACCGTCTCCAGGCGGAGGTGCAGCCTGACGTGAGTTTGAAATGAGAGAGAGTGGAAATCCTAAAAGAGCAAGGCGAGAAACCGAAACCGCGTTTTCCCGCCATGGAGTTCTTTTAGCCTTTTGAGCTTCTCGGAAAACGATGGAAGTAAAAGCAATTTACAAATATGCGCGGATCTCGCCATTCAAAGCGCGCGAAGTCACCCGCGAAATCCAGGGTTTGCCCGTCTCGGCAGCGCTCGATGTGCTGGCTTTTACGCCCAAGAAAGCCGCCTCTCTCATTGCCAAAACGCTCAAAAGCGCCATCGCCAACGCGGAGAACAACGCCAATCTCAAGCCGGACGGGCTGATGGTGAAGGAGGCTACGGTGGGCGAAGGACCCACCCTCAAACGATTCATGGCGCGCGCGCGCGGCAGCGCGAGCCGCATTCTGAAACGAACCAGTCACATTCGGATCGTCCTTAGTGATGAACTGAAGACGGAGAAACCGCGATCACAGGGCGCAAACCGAAAAGCGGAGCAGAAACCGGGAAAAAAGGAAAAAGCAACTGACGTGAGCGCGGGTTCGGAAAAGACCAGACAATCGCGCGGAAAAAGGGCCACGAAGAAATTGATTAAGTAGCTGTTTTCATGCATTGTTTCTCTCTCAGGCTGAAACCGACCGGCGCGCACGAATGTTGCGTTTCCGAGACCGTGTCGCTTCTGGAACGCGTGGAGATCAATCCTCGCTGGCGCTGTTTCGGCTGAAACCTCCAACTTATGGGACAAAAAGTTAACCCGATTGGATTTCGCCTGGCCGTGAACCGCGACTGGCGTTCGCGCTGGTATGCCTCGCCGCAGGAACTGCCTGAATTTCTGCACAGCGACCTGGAGATTCGCAATTATGTGAAGAAAAAACTCCAGTTCGCCGCCGTTTCCAAAATCATGATCGAACGGGCGTGGAACAGCATTCGGGTAACAATTTTCACGGCGCGTCCCGGAATCGTGATCGGACGCAAAGGGGCGGAGATTGAGAAAATGACCGAGGAGATTTCCAGGATGGCGCAGGGCAAACAGGTCAAGATCGACATTCAGGAGATCAAAACGCCCGAACTGGACGCCCAACTCGTCGCGGAAAATGTGGCGCTGCAAATTGAACGGCGCATCGCTTATCGCCGGGCGATGAAGAAAGCCGTGCAGACAGCCATGGATTTCGGCGCCGAGGGAATCAAACTGCGTGTTTCCGGCCGCTTAAATGGTGCCGAGATATCGCGCTCCGAATGGTATCGCGAAGGGAAAATTCCCCTGCACACCCTGCGCACCCCCATCGATTACGGCTTTGCAGAGGCCAACACTGTTTATGGCAAAATCGGGGTCAAATGCTGGATTTGCAAAAAGGAAGAGCAGCCTGCTCATCCAGCTCCGTCACCGCCGCCGCCGGCCGCCGCAGAGCCAATTGGAGCGTAAAGGAGAAAATTTATGCCGTTGATGCCAAAACGCGTGAAGTACCGAAAGTCCCAGCGGGGAAGCCGCAAGGGGACCGCTTCGCGCAATTTGAAAATCGACTTTGGCGAGTTTGGGCTGCAGACGCTCGAGCGCGCGTGGATCACCAACACGCAACTGGAGGCTGCGCGCGTCGCGCTGACGCGCCACATGAAACGCAAGGGCAAACTGTGGATTCGCATTTTCCCGGACAAATCGGTCACCGCGCGCCCGCCGGAAACGCGCATGGGCAAAGGCAAAGGCCAGCCTGAGTACTGGGTCGCCACGGTGCGGCCCGGAAACATTCTTTTCGAGTTGGACGGCGTGCCGGAGTCTGTGGCGCGCGAATCGCTGCGCCTGGCTGCGGACAAATTGCCGGTGCGGACCCGTTTTTTAAGCCGGCACCACGTAAGGGCAGTTTAGGTACCGATGAAAATGAAGGAAATCATTGAGTTGAGCACCGAGGAGTTGCTGACAAAAAGGCGCGACCTGCGGCAGGAAAAGTTGCATCTGCGCTTGCAGCAGCAGAGCGGTCAGCTGGAGCAACCCAGCCGATTGCGCCTGCTGCGGCGGGACCTTGCCCGCATCGAAACCGAGCTCTCCAAACGGACCAACGCGAAATGAACATGGCCGAGCAAATTGCATCTTCATCTCCCGTTGGCTTGTCGCAGCGCGCGGACCCTCGGCGCTCGTCGCGCAAGACGCGCGTTGGCGAAGTAATTTCCAATCGCATGAACAAAACCATAGTCGTTCAGACCGTGACCCGCGTGCCCCATCCCAAGTTTGGCAAAATTGTCAAGCAAATGAAGAAATTTTACGCCCACGACGAGCAGAACCAGGCCAGGGTCGGCGATATGGTCCGCATCATGGAGATCCGGCCGCTGAGCAAATTGAAGCGCTGGCGGCTTGTGGAGATTGTCCAAAAGTAGATTGGAGGAGCGACAAGATGGTGCAAATTCGTTCCAGACTCGATGTGGCAGACAACACCGGCGCGCGCATGGCCACCATGATCGGCGTGATCGGCAAGCACACCCGTTACGCCAGGATTGGCGACGTTATCACCGCAAATGTGAAAGAGGCCAGCCCCACAGGAACAGTGAAGAAAGGCGAAGTAGTGCGCGCTGTTCTGGTCCGCACCAAGCAGCCGATCCGGCGCGAAGACGGCTCGCTGCTGCGTTTCGACAACAACGCGATCGTGATTATCGACAAGGACCTGAACCCCCGCGGCACGCGCATTTTCGGCCCCGTGGCCCGCGAACTGCGTGAGCGCAACTTCATGAAAATTGTTTCCCTGGCGCCGGAGGTCTTATGAACCGCATCAAATGTCATGTTAAAAAAGGCGACCACGTGGAGGTTATCTCGGGGAATTTTCGCGGTTCGTCCGGGCGCATTCTCGCCGTATTCCCCAGGGAGCAACGCGTTTTGGTGGAGGGAGTGCGGATCATAAAAAAGCACTTGCGCAAGTCCCAGGATAATCCCAGCGGGAAAATCGCCGAACGCGAAGGGCCCATTCACATTTCCAATGTGCGCCTGATTGAGCGAGACGGGAAGCCGGTCGAGCGCCCGGGAGCCGAGGCGAGGAAGGCGAAAAAGAAGAGCTAGCGGAGGGAGAAATGGAGAGCGAATTTCACCGCTACTACAAAGAACACGTCATTCCGGCACTGCAGAAGTTGCACGGTTATAAAAATATTCATCAGGTGCCGCGCGTAGCGAAAGTCGTCATCAACACTTCGGTGGGGTCACAGAACGATGTGAAACAGGCATTGGAGGAGGCCAAGGAAGAACTTGCGCTGATCACGGGACAGCGTCCCGTGGAAACCCGCGCCAAGAAAAGCATCTCCAACTTCAAATTGCGCAAAGGACAACCCATCGGAGCGAAGGTGACGCTGCGCGGCGAACGCATGTACGAATTTCTGGAGCGCTTCATCAAAGCCGCTCTGCCCCGCATACGCGACTTTCGCGGCGTCTCTCCGCGCTGCTTCGATAACCGCGGCAATTATACCATCGGGATCTCGGATCAATCGATTTTTCCCGAAGTCGAGCTGGATAAAATCAAGCGCAACATCGGATTCGATGTTACAATCGTCACCACGGCGCGAACCGCCGAGGAAGCCAAATCGCTCTTAAGCGAACTGGGAATGCCGTTTAGCGACCGGGTAAGGAAGCCCGCTGCGCAGGCTGCGTGATTTTTATGAGCACCTTTACAGATCCCATTGCAGATTTTCTCGCGCGAGTGCGCAACAGCACCCGGGCGCAGCAGCCGGAGGTGCTGGTGCCCTACTCGAAAATTAAGGCGGAGATTGCGCGCATTTTGAAGGACGAAGGCTTCATTTCCGATTACGCGGTCGATACCAGCGGCCCGCACCCGCGCCTGCGGATTACCAACAAGTTTGTGAATCGCACCAGTGCCATAGCAGGACTGCGCAGAGTCAGCCGACCGGGTTTGCGGAGATACGTGGGCGCGCAAGAAATTCCCCGCGTTCTTGGTGGCATGGGTTTGGTGATTCTTTCCACCTCACGCGGCGTTCTCTCGGGCAGGGAAGCGCGCAAACAAAAAGTGGGCGGCGAACTGCTGGCCTATGTCTGGTAGCTGTTGGATGTTTGCGGTTTAACAATTTACGAACTCATGTCACGCATTGGAAATAAACCGGTCGAGATTCCCGACAAGGTCAAGGTAAACGTTGACCAGAACGGCACCGTTTCAGTCGAGGGGCCCAAGGGTAAACTGCGCTGGACGCTGCCTCGGGAAATCCAGGCCAGCGTCAAGGACAATCGTGTCTCTCTGGTTCGCAAAGCCGAGGCGCGTGGCGTAAAAGCCCTGCACGGCCTGTCGCGTAGTCTTCTGCACAACATGGTGCGCGGCGTCAGCGAAGGGTTCACCAAACAGCTTGAGATTGAAGGAGTCGGCTTTCGGGCTGCCGTCCAAGGATCGAACCTCAACCTGAATCTCGGTTTCTCGCATCCGATTTCATTCCCCATCCCCAAGGACATTACGATCAGCGTGGCGGACAACACCAAGATTACGATCCAGGGAACGGACAAACAATTGGTCGGTCAGGTGGCCGCCGATATCCGGCGCTTTTATCCTCCCGAGCCATACAAAGGCAAGGGCATTCGTTACGCCGGCGAGCAGATTCGACGCAAGGTTGGGAAAACTGTCCAGTAATATTATGCTGTTAACTCGCAAAGCCGCGCGCCAGCGCGTTCATCGACGGATCAGGAAAAAGGTCGCCGGCTCGGCCCAGCGGCCTCGGCTGGCCGTTCACTTTTCGGGCAAGCACGTTTACGCCCAGCTTATCGACGACGATGCCGGCCGGACAGTGGCCGCCGCATCCACCCGGGAACGCTCCCTGCTGGGGGAAAAGGAACCGGCGGCCAACAGGGCCACAGCGGAATTGGTCGGCAACGCCATTGCGGAACGCGCGCTGGAGAAGAACCTCGACCAGGTTGTTTTCGACCGGGGCGGCTTCCGCTACCACGGAAAAGTAAAGGCATTGGCGGACGCCGCGCGCGCCCGTGGCTTGAAATTTTAATTCATGGCTCAGGCAACTTCAGTAAGACGACCCGATTCGCGAAGACCAGAGAAAACCTCTGGAGCCAAGGGCGACACGGTGGAAAAGGTGGTGTTCATCAATCGGTGCGCCAAAGTCGTAAAAGGCGGGCGGCGTTTTAGCTTCAGCGCGTTGATTGTGGCCGGTGATCACGACGGCTCGGTGGGGGTTGGTTTCGGAAAGGCAAACGAAGTCTCCGAGGCAATCCGCAAAGCTTCCGAGGCGGCGCGCAAATCGATGCAAAAAGTTTCGCTCAACGACAACACAATCCCCCACGAAGTCATTGGCGAATACGACGGCGCGCGAGTCCTACTGCGCCCCGCTTCCCCGGGCACGGGCATCATCGCCGGTGGTGGCGTGCGGGCCGTTGCCGAGGCGGCTGGAATTCGCGATGTGCTGGCCAAATCGCTCGGCTCCAGCAATCACGCCAACGTCGTAAAAGCGACGATCGCCGCCCTGCGATCGCTGCGCCTACGAGAGGAAATTTACAAGCTGCGCGGAATACATTCCGGCGACGGAAAGGGAGAGCAACATGCTGCGTCTGCATAATCTCAAACCACGCCCCGGCGCACGGCACCGAGTCAAACGGCTCGGCTGCGGCGAGAGCTCCGGACACGGAAAAACAAGCGGCAAAGGTCACAAGGGCCAGAAAGCCCGTTCCGGCGGAAGCATCCGCCTCGGTTTCGAAGGCGGGCAAATGCCCCTGATCCGGCGATTGCCCAAGCGTGGTTTTAATAATGCAGCGTTTCGCAGGCAGTATGCCGTGGTGAACCTGAATGACCTCAACGTTTTTAAATCGGGGACCGTGGTCACCGAGCAGTTGCTGCGCGAGTGGAAGCTTGTGCGCGGAAATTTTGACGGAATAAAAATTCTCGGCGACGGGGAATTAAAACATCGCCTGACCATTGAAGCGGATGCAGTCAGCGCCGGCGCGCGCGAAAAAATCGAGAGGGCAGGGGGCGCGATAACGCTTCGCGAAGAAGGCGCCTCTTCTTCGCGTGAGTCCGACGCCGCGGCGACTGTTTCCGAGGCCGCCGAAGCCGATGCACGGGGAGAATCGCCCGCCCGGAGCGAAAAGAAAAAAGGCGTAGCAGCCAAGGCGTCCGCGAAAAGCGCGCCCCGGGCAAAACGCAAGACGCGGGTGAAACGCTAGGCCCGTCCCGTTGGCACATTTCAAGGTTCGCGGATGATTTCGGCGTTTCTAAACACAGTAAAGATACCCGAGTTGCGGCGGCGCATTCTGTTTACGCTGGCCGTAATTGTAATTGTGCGCCTGGGCGCTGCGATCACCACACCAGGGGTTAACCAGGGTGTTTTGCAAGCCTGGTTCAGCACTTCGCTGGCCCAAAGAACCGGCGGCGGACTGGCGGCTTTGTTTAATTTGTTCAGCGGCGGCGCACTGGAGAACTGCGCGGTTTTTTCCCTGGGCATCATGCCGTATATCAGCGCTTCGATTATGATGCAGCTGTTGACGGCGGTGATCCCGCGGCTTGGCCGGCTCGCGCGCGAAGACGGTGGGCGCCAGAAAATCATGCAGTTGACCCGCTACACCACGGTGGGTCTGTGCGTCTTTCAGGGCTACTTGTTGGCGCTCTCCTTTCAACATCCTGAATCGTATCATACCCTGCTGCCCGGAATTACCGATACCATTCGAAATCTTGGTATTCCGCTGGTGGACGATTTGGGCTGGCGCTTCCGAATCATCACGGTGATCTCGCTGACGACCGGCACCCTGCTCTTGATGTGGCTGGGCGATCAAATCACCGAACGCGGCATTGGCAATGGTATTTCGCTCATCATCACCATTGGTATCGTGGCGCGCCTGCCGGCGGCGCTGGTGCAGGCGTGGAAGACGTTTGTGCCTTCCGGGGCGAACAGCTCCAGCCAGGTGAACCCGATGGTGCTCGTGTTGTTGGTAGTGGTCTTAATCTTTGTCATTGCGGCGGTGATCGCCATTACTCAGGGGGTGCGCAAGATTACGGTACAATATGCCAAGCGGGTCGTGGGTCGAAAAATGTACGGCGGCCAGACCCAATACATGCCGTTGAAGGTGAACTACGCCGGCGTGATGCCGATTATTTTCGCCTGGGCATTGCTCTTGTTTCCAGCCACGATTGTGCAGTACGGATTTAGAAACAGCCCCACGGCTGCGCAAATCGCCGCGGCCCTCTCCACCGGTTGGCCGCACTACGTGGCTCTGGCCGCGATGATCTTTTTCTTCAGTTACTTCTGGGTGGCTACCCAGTTTCAACCTTCGCAGATCGCCGACGACCTGAAGAAATACGGAGGCTATATCCCGGGAGTGCGACCCGGGAAACCAACCGCGGATTTTCTCGATTATACCATGACTCGGCTCACATTTGCCGGGGCGGTATTCCTGACGTTAATCGCGATTTTTCCAAGTCTTCTCAGCCAATGGCTCAACGTGCCTGTGATTACCGCGCAATTTTTCGGCGGCACCAGCCTGTTGATCGTGGTGGGCGTGATGCTGGATACCATGCGCCAGGTGGAGACCCATCTCATCCAGCGGCATTACGATGGCTTTTTGCGCAAGGGACGCATTCGCGGCCGGTCGTTTGATCGGGCGGCTTATGCGCGCGGCGAAGCTGCGGCGAGCGGCACATTGATGTGGTTGTACGTGGGGATTGCCGTGCTGGTCATTGCCGGCGTGGCCATCTTCCTCTATGGACGATAAGTGAAAAAGCGGCTCGTTCTTCTCGGCGCGCCGGGCTCCGGCAAAGGGACCCAGGCGGAAATGATTACGCGACACTTTGGAATCCCCGTCACTTCGCCGGGTGCCATTTTGCGACGTGAGCGGGATTTGGGCACACCGCTGGGGAAAGAAACCGCCGCGACGCTGCAGAGTGGCGGCCTGGTATCAGATCAGATAATCATCAGATTGATCGAAGACTGGCTGCGTTTGCATGGCGGCCACGGGTTTGTGTTCGACGGCTTTCCCCGAACGCTCCCGCAGGCCGAAAGTTTAATGGCCATCCTGGCGCGGTTGCGCGCGACATTGGATTTGGCCATTTGGCTGGAAGTTTCCGAACAAACCGTGCGTGAGCGCATCGCCGGCAGGCTCCAGTGCGCCGAGTGCGGGTTTACCACCAGCGCTTCCAGCGCCCAGTTTGCAAACCGTCCCCAGTGCCCCTACTGCGATGGCCCGTTGGTGCGCCGAAATGACGATGACCTGGCCGTATTGCAGACCCGCTTGCAGGAATTTCACACCAAGACCGAACCGCTGGCCGCTTTTTATGAAAAACTCTCCATCCTCCACCGCATCGATGGTAACCGTGATCGCGACGCGGTTTTCGGCGATATTTCCCGGCTCATTGAAGACAAGAGCGCGTCATGATCCCCATCAAGAGCCCCAAGGAAATTGAAAAGATGCGGCAGGCGTGCCGCAGCGCCAGCGATATTCTGGACAAGGTAAGCGATTTAATTCGGCCGGGTATTACGACACGGGAAGTCGATGAAGCTGCCGCCGACTTTATGCATGAAGCCGGCGTCAAAAGCGCCTTCCTCGGCTACCGGCTGGGGCGGCGCGTTTTTCCGGGCCATATCTGCATTTCGCTTAATGACGAAGTGGTTCACGGCATTGGCAGCCAACGGCGCATTCAATATGGCGATATTGTGAAGCTGGATATTGGCATTATTCAGGATGGCTGGGTCGGCGACAACGCCACCACCGTGCCGGTTGGAATTATCGACGATCGCACAGACCAGTTGTTGCGCGTCACCGAAAATGCCCTGGCGCGAGCGATCGGCGCCGCCCGCGAAGGAGGACGCGTGGGCGATATCTGCGCCGAAATAGAGGAGGAAGCGCGCCGGCACGGTTTTTCCGTCGTGCGGGAATTTGTGGGGCACGGTGTGGGACGAAAAATGCACGAGGAACCGCAGATTCCCAATTACGGCAGGCGCGGCAGCGGTCCGAAGCTCAAGGCGGGTATGACGCTGGCCATCGAGCCAATGATTAACATGGGCACATCGGAGGTGAAATTACTCGAAGATGGCTGGACCGTGCGCACGGCTGACGGGCTTCCCTCCGCCCATTTCGAGCACACCGTGTTGATCACCAAAGGCGAACCGGAAATTCTGACATGGCGCGCAAAGACGCAATTGAAGTAGAAGGCACGGTAGTCGAGCTGTTGCCAAACACGATGTTCCGGGTCGAGCTGGCAAACGGGCGCCGCGTTCTGGCGCACATCTCCGGCAAAATGCGCCTCCATTTCATTCGGATCTTGCCCGGAGACAAAGTTATGCTAGAGATTTCTCCCTACGATTTGTCCAAGGGGCGCATTACTTATCGCCTGAAATAATCAGGCCATGGCCCCGGTTTTTTTGCGGACTTCTCGAACGATGAAAGTACGACCTTCAGTGAAACGACTCTGCGCGAGTTGCCGGATCGTCAAGCGCAAGAATGTGGTGCGCGTGATCTGCAAAAACCCGCGCCACAAACAACGACAAGGATGAAGCACAGTTTTGCGACTTTTGCAGTTGCCTTAGTGGTTTAACTAACAAACATGCCAAGATTATTAGGAGTTGAAATTCCCGCAGACAAACGCGTCGAGGCGTCGCTAACGTACATCTACGGGATCGGATTCCCGACCTCGCGCCGCATCCTCGAGCAGGCAAACATTGATCCCAACATCCGCGCAAAAGATCTCACTCCGCAGCAGATTAACGACATCATTCACGTTATCACCAACAACAAAATCAAAATCGAAGGTGATCTGCGCCGCGAAGTGCAGAGCAACCTGAAACGCCTGCAGGCCATCAATTGTTATCGCGGCATTCGGCACCGAAAAGGTTTGCCGGTGCGCGGTCAACGCACCTCCACCAATGCGCGGACTCGCAAGGGCCCGCGCAAAACGGTCGGTGTCGTTCGTAATCCCGACGCCAAGGCCGGCAAAGTTTAATCACCCAGACGCATGAGCGACGAAACCCATCCCGCAGATCCGGAGAAGGCAAAACCCAGGGCGGCAGCGGAAAAAACGCCTGACGCAAAGGCCGAATCCTCAAAGGCCGAAACGGCGACGAAGCCCGCTAAAAAATCTGTCCGTCAGAAAAAAGAACAGCCCGCGTCTGCCGCCGCGGCGCCGGAAAATCTTTCGCTCGGAACGGACGAGATTGAGAGACCAAAAATTGTCAAAGCCAAAGGCAGCAAACATGTGCACTCTGGAATCGCCCATGTGTTGGCCACTTTTAACAATACGATCGTGACCATTACCGATCTGAAGGGCAATGTGATCGGGTGGTCCAGCGCCGGGAAGGTCGGGTTTAAAGGCTCGCGCAAGAGTACCGCCTACGCTGCTCAAATGGTCGCGCAGGATGCGTCGCGGCAGGCGATGGGCCACGGACTGAAAGAGGTGGAAGTGCGAGTGAAAGGCCCCGGCGCCGGCCGGGAATCAGCCGTGCGCGCGTTGCAGGCAGTGGGACTGGAGCTCACGGTTATTCGCGACGTTACTCCGGTGCCGCACAATGGCTGCCGCCCGCCCAAACAGCGCCGCGTCTAATCTCCGGTATCAGCGCTTCAACATTTCAAGGAACTTCATGGGCAGATACACAGGACCAAAAACCAAAGTAAGCCGGCGTTACGGTGTGCCGCTTTTCGGCTCGTCGAAAGCGCTGGAGAGAAAAAATTATCCGCCGGGCATGCATGGCCCGCGGGGCGCCCGGCGCAAACAATCCGATTACGCCATTGCCCTGGGCGAGAAACAGAAGCTGCGTTATCAGTACGGTCTGCTCGAGCGCCAGTTCAGGCGCATCTTTCAAAATGCGTTGCGCAAGCGCGGCGTGACTGGAGAAACGCTCCTGCAGCTTCTGGAAACGCGGCTCGATAACGTGATTTACCGGCTCGGCTTGGCCAACACGCGCGCCGCTGCGCGACAGCTCGTCTCGCATGGCCACGTGCTGGTGAACGGGCGCAGAGTGAACGTCGCCTCGTACAGTGTCAAGGCTGGCGACGAGATCAGCATCAGCGATAAACCCAAGTCGCGGCAACTGGTTCTGCGCAACCTCGATTTGACGCAGATTGTTCCAGTGCCGGACTGGTTGACTGTGGATCGAGATTCTCTCAGCGGAAAAGTGGTGCGCATCCCGTCCCGCGAAGAAATTCAGCCCATCGTCAACGAGCAGCTCATCGTCGAATTGTATTCGCGGTAATTTGAAGCGGCGCAGTCTGCCGCGCCGGAGCGTTGTGAACAATGCCGGTCATCGCGGCGGGTCGAATTTTGCCTCCAGATATTCCAGAGCTTTCTGGTAACTTCTGCGCTCCAGATAATGCGCCAGCCTCGGATCGACGCAAACCGGAAGTGTTGCCTGGAGGCGATCGATCCGTTCCGAGGCTGCGCGAAGTCTCGCCAGATGGCTAACTTCATTCCGGCGACTTTCGTCGTCGCCAATGATGGCCAGGCGCTCTCGCAGCGCCGCCGCTAACTCAGCCAGCGCGCTTTGCATGTCGGTAACACAGACACACCATGCCTCTTTTCGTCAAGTGATCTTCAGCGCTCCGGCTCTTCGCGCTCCGTTCGGATTTGTTCTTTAATGGAAACCGGTTCTAGCGTGGCGCTTCAGTCAGCAACTGGCGCTTCGCTTCCAACCAATCGGACTCCGCATCGCCCGGCAACCCAAACCTGCGCCGGCGTTCCGAGATGAAATAGGCGCGCGTGCGGATCTCTTCCTCCGAAGGTTCCCGCGGCGAGGCCTCCTCCAGAGCTGAGCGCCCACCCCTTTGCCGCGTTGCTGCTGTTTTTGACCCAGCCAGGCGCGATTTGCGGAGCGCAGGCGAACGCCGCAACCGCGAACTTTTGCCATCCTTGACTTTTGAAATTTCCGCGGATTGCCTTTGCGGAAGATTTTTATCGTCCAAAACTTTTCGTTTTCTCGGCACAGATTTTTGTCGTTTGAAGAATCTAGTTCGTTTACTGTTCATTGGTTGGTTGGCAAGCGGTTTCTGCGTTTTTTAACCGCGGCAGCGGCTGGCCGGCGTATATGGGCGCGCGACGTTTTGTTTTTCGTTGGGCCATCACCACCGTGGCGGTAATGGTGGCATCCTCAGTGATCCGCGGAATTCATTACGACACGATTGCAGCGTTGATCGGCGCATCGCTTCTGCTTGGCATCCTGAACGCGTTCGTGCGGCCGATCCTTCTGATTCTCAGCGCGCCGCTCATCTTGATAAGTTTGGGCCTCTTTATCTTCGTAGTGAACGCCCTTATGCTCCTCGTAATCCCGAAGGTGGTCATCGGATTCCATGTGGAGAGTTTTTGGAGCGCTTTTTGGGGCGCTATCATCATCAGCGTCGTCAGCTGGCTTTTGAGCGCCTTTTTTCGGGGGAGCGACGGACGCGTCCACGTGCTGACTCATCACACTCAAGTGCGGCGGATCAGCGGCCGGGTAATCGAAGACGCGGAGCGCCGTTAAGCTTGAAGCCTCCCTAGGCCAGGTATTTGTTCAATCGGGCGCGCAATTCGCTCCGGGCGCGGAACAGGACGCTTTTCACCGCCGGAACAGAAAGATCCAGAACCTCGGCAATTTGCTCGTAGCTGAGCTGTTCATATCTTCGCAGAACCACCGCCATGCGCTGCGTCTCGGGAAGCTGCAAAATGGCTTCCTCAATTTTTCGCTGCAACTCACGCTCCAGCAGGGACGCATCCGGCGCCGGGTTATTTTCATCTCTCAACGGCGGTTCTTCGCTGCCTGACTCGGACTCCAGAGGGACCTGGGCGCGGCGCTTTACCCGGCGCAGTTCGTTGAAGACCAGGTTGCGTGTAATCTTGAGCAGCCACGTAGTGAATCTGGCGCGCGGCACGTAGCGTCGCGCGCTTTTCCAGACTCGGATGAAAACCTGCTGAGCGATGTCTTCTACATCGGTGTTGGTGCCCAGCATGCGGGCCACCGTCCCGGCTACCAACGCCTGGTGTCGCTCGATGAGTTCTTCCAGAGCGCCGGTGTCGCCTCTGGCTACCAATCGCATCAGACGCACGTCCTCGGCGTCTTCCGGTGAATTTCCCCGATGGTCTCCAGGCATCGCTCGTTAGACGTTTGGATCGCGCAAAGTCTGCCGGGAAAATGGCCTCGGGCCAAAGTTCCGGCTTGCCTCACACTCGTAGCCGCAGTTTTTGTTGCAAGCCCGAAGCCGAATGTGCATGCTTTGACGGCCGACAAAATTTTCATGCGTGGAATGAATTACCAGTTGATCCCCAAAGAGCTCAGGCCAGTTGCGGAGAAAGTTGAAGCGCAGCGAAGAATCTCGGATGCCGACGCTCTTGTGCTGTATCAGAGCAGGGATCTAAACGCTGTGGGGATGATCGCCAACGCCGTGCGTGAACGCAAAAACGGCAATTACGCCACTTACATCCACAATCGCTACATTAACTATTCCAATATTTGCATTCTTTCCTGCCAGTTTTGCGCTTTTGCCGCCAAAAAACGCGACGCTCACGCCTTCGAATACGCCATTGACGAGATTATCCGCGTGGTGAAGGAGGCGCTGGCGCTCGGAGTCACGGAAGTGCACATGGTTGGCGGGTTGCATCCCAGCCTGAAAAAAGATTGGTACCTTGAGCTGTTGCAAAGATTGCGCGTTCTGGATCCCCACCTGCACATCAAGGCGTTTACCGCCATCGAAGTTCGCCACTTGGCGCAGCGCGTCTTTAAATTGCCGATTCGAGATACGCTGGAAATTTTGCGTGCCGCTGGCCTCGACTCCATCACCGGAGGAGGCGCTGAAATTTTCGATCCCGTCGTGCGCGACAAAATTTGCCGCGGCAAGGAGACCGCCGCCGAATGGCTCGACGTGCATCGCACCTGGCACTCCATGGGCGGCCGCAGCACCTGCACCATGCTTTACGGCCATATCGAGACGATTGCCCATCGCGTCGATCATCTGCGGCAGCTCCGCCAGTTGCAGGATGAGACCGGTGGATTTACCGGTTTTGTCCCCTTCGCGTTTGAGCCGTCCCAATCGCACGGCGTCCTGGCCAACATCAAACGCGCCTCTGCTGTCGAACAGCTTCGCAACCTCGCGGTGAGCCGGATTTATCTCGATAATATTGATCATCTCACCGCGTACTGGGTGAGCCTGGGATTGCCTCTCGCGCAGGTCTCGCTCAGCTATGGCGTGGACGACCTGCACGGCACAATTCTGGAAGAAAAAATTTTTCACATGGCTGGCGCGACCACGCCGCAGCAGCAGACCATTGCCGCGCTGGAACACGCCATCCGCGAAGCCGGCCGCGTGCCGGTGCAACGTGACAGCCATTATCGGCACGTCTCGCAGCTCTCGCGCGCGCAAAACGCGGCGCCCGAAAAAGCAGCTCTCGCGTGCGCGTAAGCGTCTGCCGTCGCTCTCACCGAAATGGCCGGCCTGCCCGCCAAGCCGCAACGAACCGTTGCTTCCCCAAGTTTTCAGTGGTCGCTCTCTTTCTAAAGTTTGGTTGGATCGTAGCCCGCCGAACGGCATGAACCCGGTCCGCATCGGTTGCGTAAAATATCTCAATGCGCGACCGCTCGTTCACGGGTGGGAAGGCGATGTCTGCCTCGATCATCCTGCGGTGTTGTGTCGGCGTCTTGCCAGCGGCCAACTGGATGTAGCGCTGGTGTCCAGCTTCGAATTGTTGCGCAATCCCATTTACCGGATTGTTGACCGCGTTTCCATCTGCTCCCACGGCCCGGTGTACAGTGTAATCGTGGCTCACCGCGGCAATATTTCCGACGTCGCCGAGATCGAACTAGATCCCGCGTCGGAAACATCCGTCAGCCTTTTGCGCTGCTTGCTGGCAGAAACAGGATTACATCCGCGTTTAGTTCCCACCAACGGCGACATGCTGTCTCTCAGGCGGCTCGAGTCCGAGCACGTTAACAAAGCGCGCCTGCTCATTGGCGATCAGGCCATTCGTTTCCGGTTGATCCACGGCAACCGATTCCATTTCTGGGACCTCGGCGAACAATGGAAAAAACTGACCGGCCTCCCGTTTGTTTACGCATTATGGCTTGTTCGACCCGAAGTTGCCGATCCGGGCCTGATCGCAAGCCGGTTGCGGGAGCTACGGGATAAAAATCTGGCCGCGCTCGATGAATTGATACGCGAAACCGCCGCTAACATTGCTGACCCCACTCTGAAGCGCACGCTCCAGAGCGCGTTTCTCTCGCATTATTACCAGAAACACCTCCAATTCGGATTGGGCGAAATCGAAAAACAAGGGCTGCAAACTTTTGCCCAATGCTGCGCAAAACACGCTCTGCTACCCCCGCGCCCTCTCGCATTCCGTTTCGTGTAGGCCGGATGCCCGCCGCCATTGCGTTACCCGGACGGAGCGCAACGTCCAAAAAACTCGACGACCGACTCGATAAGACGGAGTCGAAGTCTGGTTTTGTTTTCTTCTCTTCCACTGCAAAGGTGGCGTCGAGCTAATTTGGGCGCGCGTGTTTGTTTTGTTTCGGTGGGCAGAGAAGGATGTCGCTTGCGCAAAAGCTGGTGGATCGCGGGCGTGGTTCGGTCACTTTTCGACGAGAGAACGGACAGCCTCATCTTGTCACCAGATTCCCACGCGACTAAACTGAGCGGTGCAACCCCGCTGGATCCTGACGCCGCCTGAAGAGCTTGACGGCGACACTGTTTCCTGGGGCCAGATTTGCCGATCGCAATGCATCGCCCGACTGCTTTTGCGCAAAGGATTCCGTTGCGCCCGGGAGATCGAAGATTTTTTGCAACCCCGTCTCAGCTCATTGAGCGATCCGTTTCGTCTGCCGCAAATGGCGAAGGCGGTAGAGCGCATCCTCGACGCTCTGGACCGCCGCGAGCGCATTGTGCTCTTTGGCGATTACGATGTGGACGGCGTGACGTCGCTCGTGTTGCTTGCCGAAATGCTGCGCGCTTTTGGGGGCGCGCCCGAACTATTTTTGCCGCTGCGCATGGAGGAAGGCTACGGCTTGAGCCGTGAAAGCCTGGAGCGTTGTCTCCAGCAGCACCGACCCCAGTTGCTTGTGAGCGTGGACTGCGGCACATCGTCGCTAAATGAAATCGCCGAGCTCAACCGGCGCGGCGTGGATGTGATTGTGCTGGATCACCACGAACCGCTGGTCGCTCGACGCGCGGATGAGCAGGCAGCCCGTTCTGCGCGCAACCTGCCCGACTGCGTTGCGCTGGTGAACCCGTGGATCGATCCGGCATCGCCGTTTCATTATTTGTGCAGTGTCGGCATCGTGTTCAAACTCTGCCACGCCTTGTTGAAGGCGCGCCCGCTCGCCGGCTTTGATTTAAAGACAAAGCTTGATCTGGTGGCGATCGGCACCGTGGCCGACGTCGTGCCGTTGTGTGGAGAAAACAGGGTTCTGGCGCAGCGCGGCGCGATGCAGATTGCGCGCACTTCGCGCGTGGGGCTGCGAAAATTGCTGGAAGTGGCCGGTATCTCCCGGAAAGCTTCAGGGATTCTGGCCGAGGACATTGGTTTTCGGATCGGCCCGCGCCTGAATGCGGCCGGGCGCTTGAGCACGGCGGAAAAATCACTGCGGCTCCTGCTCACTCAAAGCGAAGCCGAGGCGACGGATCTGGCGGCGGAGCTCGACCGTCAGAATCGCGAACGCCAGGAGATGGAAAATCAAATTTTCAGCGCGGCGATCGAGCAAATTGAGGCTGACTTTAATGCTGCGCGGGATACGGCCATTGTGGCGGGCGGACGCGGCTGGCACCCGGGAGTGCTGGGCATCATCGCCTCGCGCCTTGCCCGCAAATATCATCGACCCACGATCGTTGTAGGATTTGATGAAAAGGGAGAAGGCAAGGGGAGTGGCAGAAGCATCGAGGGGTTGAATTTGGTCGAGGCCTTGAATCGGTGCGCAGCCGTTCTTGAAAAATACGGCGGACACGAGATGGCGGCAGGAATGTCTGTGCGCGAAGAGAAGTTCCATTTATTTGCTGAAACGTTCCGCAAAGCGGCTGCCGAACTGTTGCCGGCGGAAGCCCTCCAACCGCGCCTGCGACTGGACCACGAGCTGACGTTTGCCGATCTCGACGTTGAGTTCCTGCGCTGGCATGAGATGCTGCAGCCGTTTGGAAACGGCAATCCACAGCCGCTCTTCCTGGCGCGCAAGGTGGAACCGGTCGCGCCGGCGCGCGTCGTCAACGACAAGCATCTGATCTTTCGTTTGCGCCAGGGAGATCGGCATCGGCGAGCGATCTATTTTAACCGGGCGTCCGACCAACTCCCGCCGGTCCCGTGGGATATTGCTTTTCGCATTTACCCCGACGAGTACGAGGACGAACCGCTTGTGGGAATGCAAATCGAGGCGGTGCGCGCGGCTGAACCGATTTGAAGGCGCCGGATTGCGCAACAAGTTACCAGTATATCTGAGCCGACCGCGCGGCGGGGTTGTGCCGCTCTGCCTCCAAGCGGCCGACGAGCCGGAGGTAAAACAGCCAGGATGATTGATGCTTCGACACAGCTGGAAGATTTGGACTGGATTCCGCGGCCGAAACTGCTGGCGCTGCGGCGGCTCGGCATTGCGACGGTGGAGGATTTGCTCACGCATTTTCCGCGTCGCCACGAAGACCGCACCGAGTTTCCGGAGTTTCCCCGTGAAGAAAGCGACACGCCGGTTTGCCTTTGTGGCGAGGTAGTGAAAACGTCGGTGCGCCGTTATGGCGGTTGGAAAAAGATTTTTGAAGCGACCCTAAACGAATCAAAGCCGAACGCTCTGAGCGAGCCTCTGGTCTGCCGCTGGTTCAACCTGCATTATGTCCAGAGAATGGTCGCCACGGGACAACGCCTGGTGGTTTTCGGAAAGCCACGCCTGCGCGGAAAGCGGCTCGTCATGGATCACCCGGAGTTTGAGGTGATCGAAAACGACGAAGAATTGTCCATTCATTTTCGCCGGATTACGCCCGTTTACCCGGCGACGGAGGGGCTGTCGCAACGCTTTTTGCGCAGCGCGATTTACCGGCTTTTGAATGAGCTTCCCGCTGTTTCGAGAGGGCTGGAAACGGCGACGCCACCGGAGCTCGCTCAGGGGGAAAGAATGGCAGCGATCCGCGCCATCCATTTTCCGGAGACCTGGGAAGCGCGCGACGCGGCGCGGAATCATCTAGTGCTCGGCGAATTCTTCGCGATGCAAATGCTTATCGCTGCACGGCGGGCTGAAACTGCGGCTATGCCCGGAAAAGTCCATTGCGGCTCCGGCGCGTTGCTGGAAAAATTCCTGAAGTCACTGCCGTTCGAGCTGACCGCTGCTCAACAGAAAGTGATCGCAGAGATTCGGCGTGACCTGAGGTCGAACCACCCAATGAACCGTTTGTTGCAGGGCGATGTTGGTTCGGGGAAAACGGTCGTCGCCACAGCGGCCATGCTGTTGGCAGTCGAAGCCGGGTATCAGGCCGCGCTAATGGCGCCTACCCAGATTTTGGCCGAACAACACTACGATGTGCTGCGCCGCTGGCTCGAGCCGCTGGGTTTGCGCATCGCCTTGCGCACTGCCGCGCGGCGTGAGCAGAGCGCGCCTCTGCCTTTATTCGATCAAGAAAGCCGGGCCGCGGCGAACGCCGCTTGCAGCCAACGAGAGGCCTCTGGCGCCGGCGATCCAGAAAACGCAGCGCAGAGCGAAGAGCCACAGCTCATCATCGGGACGCATGCCTTGCTATACGAAAGCGTTGCATTTTCAAATCTCGGCCTGGTGGTTATCGATGAGCAGCACAAGTTCGGCGTTGCTCAGCGCGCCAGGCTCACCATGCGCCAGCCTGCGCCGGACGTGTTGGTGATGACCGCCACGCCCATTCCCCGCACCCTCACGATGACCGTTTATGGCGACCTCGACGTCTCGCTTATCGACGAGATGCCCCGCAACCGGGGAAAAATCGTAACCGCTGTGCGCGACCAATCCAGGCTGCCGGAGGTGCTGAGCTTTGTGCGCACCCAACTGGAACGAGGCCGACAGCTTTATGTCGTTTACCCTTTGATTGAGGAGAGCGAAAAGCTGGAGGCAAAAGCCGCGGCGGCGGAGTATGAGCAGTGGCGCGAGCGTCTTCGTCCATTCCGCTGCGAGCTGCTGCACGGCCGTGTCGCGGCAGCGGAAAAGCAGCAGATCATGGAGCGTTTTCGCCGAGGCGAAACTAAAGCGCTGATCAGCACCACGGTGCTCGAAGTGGGGGTGGACGTTCCCAACGCAACGGTCATGCTGATCGAAAACGCGGAACGTTTCGGTTTGGCGCAGTTGCATCAGCTTCGCGGGCGGATCGGGCGGGGCCAGCACAAATCGTACTGCATTTTGCTGACGTCTCCCCACGCAAAGGAGGCTTCCGCAAAGCTGGCCATCTTGGAGCAAACCACCAACGGATTCGAAGTTGCCGAGGCGGACTGGGACTTGCGCGGGCCGGGAGACCTTTTAGGCACGGCGCAGAGCGGCCTGCCGGCGCTTAAGATCGGCAACTTGAAGACCGACGCACATTTGATGCGGCGCGCGCGCGCAGCGGCGCTGTCCATTCTTGCAAAGGATCCGCATTTGGAATTACCTGAGAATCAACGTTTCCGGCGTTTTATTGTCGAACAACGAGGAACTTTCTCCAACATTAGCTGATGAAAAATCTCGCCAAATTTCTGGTTTTTGTCCTGCTGTTGAGCGCCGGCATTTCCCTGCTGTACGATTATCGGCTGAAGCACGGCGGGTTAAAGCTTGTCCCGGAACGTGCTCCGGAGAAGTACACCCTGGCTGCCAAACCGAGCGTGGACTCCAAACAGGTGGCTTCGCTGGAAGCATTAAACCAGGAACGGCGCACGCTCATTCGAAATGTGATTCCCGCAGTCGTGGCGGTGAAGACCTCCAAAACGATCGGCATCCGCCGCGAGTACGGCCTCGATCCCTTCGAGTTTTTCTTCGGCACCCCCAGGCGCCGGTTTCGCAGTCCGCGCGATGAAGCGCTGGTGCAAAGCGCCCTGGGGTCGGGCGTGATCGTTACCAACGAGGGCCACATCATCACCAATAATCACGTCGTTGATCAGGTGGACGACATCGAGGTGCAATTGGCCGATGGCCAGACGAAAAAAGCGCGCCTGGTCGGCGCCGATCCCCAGGCGGATTTGGCGGTGCTCAAGATCGATAATCCTGGAATTAAACCGCTCGTATTGGCCGACTCTGACAACGTGCAGGTGGGCGACTTTGTGCTGGCCATCGGCAACCCGTTTGGGTTCGAGGAGACGGTGACCGACGGAATCATCAGTTACAAGGGGCGGGCCAGCGATATCGGCGAGCTTTTACAAACCAATGCGGCGATTAATCCGGGCAACAGCGGCGGGCCCTTGATCAATGTGCGAGGCGAAGTGATCGGCATCAACACCGCGATCATTTCCACCAGCGGCGCCTCGGCCGGGGTGGGTTTTGCCATTCCGTCTAACACGGTTCGCGCAGCGCTGGAAAGCCTCCTGCAACAGGGCCACATCATTCGCGGTTATCTGGGCATCCAGATACAGCCTCAACAGCCAGGCGCCGGCAATCGCGGTGCCGAAGGAGTGCAGATCGTGGATGTGATGCCGGGATCGCCCGCGGCTGAGGCCGGGTTGCAGCCGGGCGATATCATTCGCAAGTTCAACGGACGCGAGATCAAGAATTTCAGCCAGTTGCGCGGCCTCGTTGCTCAAACGCCGCTGGATAAACGCGTGGAGCTGGAAATCGTTCGCAACGGCAAAACGCTCACTGTAACGACCCAAATCAAAGAGCAGCCCACAAATTTTCAAAGTGCCCGCGCCCTGCCTCGCCGAAACCAGGCGCCGCTGCCTTTGCCGGAGGAAACCACAGCCGGCCCGCTTGGTGCAGTTCACGTGGAGGAGCTGACTCCGGAAAAGGCGCGTCAGCTCGATCTGCCCGACAACGTGAAGGGCGTGCTCATATCGGAGATCGATCCTGACGCCGGAATAACTGAACTGCAAAAGGGCGACGTGATCGAAGAAATCAACCAGCAACCGATCTCGTCGGTCGCTGATTACAGCAAGATCGCTGCCTCGCTCGACCCCGATCGGCCCAACGTTTTGTCCGTTTGCCGGCACCGGACGCGCTCATTCATTGTGCTGCGCCCGCAGTAAACCCAGATTCCGTTTCAGCAGGCAATGGCGTGCCGGTGGCAAACGCCCGAAAGCAGTTCCCACAGGGCGTCCAGCACGCGGTTCACAGAAACCCGCACGCTTTGGAAATTTTCCGCGTTAAGGCAACGGGCCAGCATCGCGCGCTCGGCCGCGGAGTGTTCGCGATCGGCTTCGATGTGAACTGTGAAATAGCGATAGTGCTCGGGATTATTGAAACCGTAATGCCGTTTTAGTCCGTCGATCTTCGATTCGCAGACCGCAGGAATCTGGGCTTCGTAAGCGTAGAGCGCCGCCAACCCTTGCGCAGTCGAGCCATTGCGGCAGATGGAGCGAAAAGTTTCGATCAGGTTTCTTGTTTCCGATTGCTGCGCCGTGTGCGTCAGCTCGTTTTCGTGTACGCCCAGAGCGCCGGCAAATTTCTTCCAGAGCTCGGGATGATTTGGCGAACCGGCTTCCTCTTCGATCAGGTTGCCGAGCAGTTGCCTGCGCATCTGCTGATCCTCGCAGCCAGCATGCACCGATGAAAGATACGTGGGAAACGCAGCCACATGATGGTAATACTGCCGCGCATAATCGGCGAGCGCCGCCCTGCTGAGTTCTCCGCGGGTCCATGCCACATAGAAGGGATGTTTCAAAAGATGTTTTTCCGCGATGTCTTGATCGATCCTGTCGAGATATTCGTTCATACGTCTTCCGGTGATTCGGTATCGAGAAGGTTGAGTCGGTTTGAGAGAATTTCAATCGCGCCGCTGATTTTCTTTTATTGGCGCTTGGCGGGAGTGCCGGATGGGAGGGCGTCAAATAGCCAGGCGATTCTAACGCTGAGCGGAACGCTGAGCACACATACATTTGCGCGCTGCGTTTAAGAGCATCACGTGGATTCCAAAATGTGTTTGATGCCGCGGATGGGAATAACAACCCAACTTGGCCGGTGATTCAATTCGTAACCGATTTCGTACACCGCCTTGTCCAGCAAATACGCTTCCAGCATGATGGCGAGGTCCTCACTGTTTTGCGGGATAAAGGCGGCGTTGCCGGTCGCCTCCAGATAACTTTGCAAAAAGAGGCTGCCCATTTGCCGGTACCAGAGATCGGCCCAGCGCTCCAGGAAAGGCACGTCCTCCTTGCGCATGGCCGGCTGCCACAGCGCGCTGTACGCGGCGTATTGAAACGAGCGCATCATCCCGGCCACGTCGCGCAACGCGGAGCGCTTCAGTTTGCGTTCGCTCAGGGGACGCGCCGGCTCTCCTTCAAAATCGAGAATCACAAAATCTTTCCCAGTGTAGAGCAACTGTCCCAGGTGATAATCGCCGTGGATCCGAATTTTCGCCGCGTTGGTGCGGCGATCCAGCAGCCGTTTTTCGCGGGCCAGAATTTCCTGTTCGGAAGCGAGCACCTCCTTCGCTTCGTCTCGGAATTTTGCCGGGAGATCGTGCAATTTTTTTTCCAGAAGGGTGAATGCCCGTCGCAACGATGCTCGCATGTTCTGGTAGGCGGAGCGCTGGGCCATGGCGTTAAACGGTTCCGGCGCGAAAGCGGGGTGAGCGTTGTTGGAAGCCAACGCCCGGTGCAATTCGCCAGTGCGTTGTCCCAGTAGTTTGGCTTTGTCGGGATAAACGCCGCCGATCAACTCGTCCAGAAGCACGCCCGGCGGCGCGGTCTCGTTTTGCAAGTCGGCCTTGCGAGCCAGCACCCGCTCGTAGTAGCGCCCCACGGCGTCGATGGTGAGTTGCCAGGCATCGCCCTCGCTGGCCACGGCGCGTTGCAGCACGCACACGACCGTCGGTTCCGCTCTCGTCCGGCGGTATTCCAAAGCGCCCAAGAACGCAGGGATATTTGGAAAATCCGTCCGTTCGGTGAGGAAGCGATTGATTTCCACGTCCGGATTGAGACCATCTTCCAGCTTGCGGTAGAGTTTCAGGAAAAACTTGTTGTCGAAAAGGATCGACGAATTGGTCTGCTCGACGCCGAAAACGTGGGACGACCCGGCGGAAGCGGGCACCTCGCGGCCCCTGCCGGCGAAACCGGCCAGTTCGCCGGCGCGCCCTTGAATGGTCTGATGTGCGACAATTGTTTCAAACAGGCGCGAGCGAAATGTTTCGTCCCACACGGCGTCAATGAGGACCGCCTGTTCGTCGCCGGCAAGATGCGCGATCACCGCGTGCGGCGCCGCCTGCGATACGGCCCGCCCGGCTTCGCCGCGGGCAATTTTAACCGGCAGAGCGTAGGTTTCGCTCGGAGCATCGAGATAACTCACCTCCACGAACCAGAGCTGCGCGCCGCCGGTTTGCTCGGAAATGGGAAATCGCTCGGCAACCCGCAGCTGGCGAAAAGTTCGCGCCTTGGATCCGAACCAGCGACAGTTCCGAACGTAGCCGGGCAGAATTTCGGATTCCAATTGCTGCCGGTACGCGCCTGAGAGCAATGTCTCCAGATCGATCGGCGCCTTGAAGGTTGGCGCCACGCGCTTCCGGAGCGCGCGGCGACCGTCGCCCGGCGCGTGCAGGGCAAACCAGTAGTAGGCGTGCGGTCCCAGCGTAATTACGTAGCGCGATTTGCGGATGGGCCGAAACGGATTGCGACTGAAGACTTCCACCGGCACATAGCCGGCATACCGGGAAAGATCCAGTTCCGCCGACTGCGCGAACCGGGAAAGGTTTACGACCACGACGATGATCTCGTTTTCCCAGCGCCGGAGAAAAGCCAGCACCTTTGGATTGTCCGGGTTCAGGAATTCCAGTGACCCGCGGGAGAAGGCCTTGAAATTTTTTCGCATCGCAATCACCCGGCGCGTCCACCACAACAGCGAGGAAAGATTTTTCTGCTGGTTCTCAACGTTCACCGCCTCGTAATGGTATTCGGGATCGATAGTGACCGGCAGATAAAGCTGCTGCGGGTTCGCCTTGGAGAATCCGGCGTTGCGGTCCGGGCTCCACTGCATTGGTGTGCGGCACCCGTTTCGGTCGCCCAGATAAAAATTGTCGCCCATCCCGATCTCATCCCCGTAATAGATGATGGGCGTGCCCGGCATGGAAAACAGCAGTGTGTTCAGCAGTTCGATCTTGCGCCGGTTGTTTCCCAGCAGCGGCGCCAGCCGACGTCGGATGCCCAGATTAATGCGCGCGTGGGGGTCCGTCGCGTAAACGCGGTACATGTAGTCGCGTTCCTCGTCGGTCACCATTTCCAGAGTTAGCTCGTCGTGGTTGCGCAGAAACATGGCCCACTGGCAGCTCTCCGGAATGGGAGGTGTCTGCTCTAAAATATCGATGATCGGGAAGCGATCCTCCATTTGGAGGGCCATGAACATGCGCGGCATCAGCGGAAAATGAAACGCCATGTGCGCTTCGTCCCCTTTGCCGAAGTAGGCGGCTGCGTCCTCGGGCCATTGGTTGGCTTCGGCCAAAAGCATCCGATTTGGAAATTTCGCGTCCACATGCGCGCGCAGCCGCCGCAGAAACTCGTGAGTCTCCGGCAGGTTTTCGCAACTGGTGCCTTCGCGTTCGTAAAGGTACGGTACCGCATCCAGGCGCAGCCCATCCACGCCCAGCGCCAGCCAGAAATCGCAGACCTTTTCCACCGCCTCGTGCACGGCCGGGTTGTCGAAGTTTAAATCCGGCTGATGCGAATAGAAACGGTGCCAGTAATAAGCTTTGGCCACCGGGTCCCAGGCCCAGTTGGATGTCTCGAAATCCTTGAAAATGATTCGGGCCTCGCGGTATTTTTCCGGCGTCTCGCTCCAAACGTAGAAATCTTTATAGTAAAGTTCGTCTTCAGGGGCATTGACTCCGGCGGCCGCCGCGGCCCTGGCGCGCCGCGATTTCTGGAACCAGGGGTTTTGATCCGATGTGTGATTGATCACCAGCTCGGTGATCACCCGCAGATTGCGCGCGTGCGCCGCGTCCAAAAGCGCCCGAAAATCATCCAGCGTGCCGTAGTTGGGATTAACATCGAAATAATCCGAGATGTCGTATCCATCGTCACGCAACGGGGAAGGATAAAACGGCAGAAGCCAGATCGCGGTGATTCCCAGCTCCTGAAGGTAATCGAGTTTTTCCATCAGCCCCCGAAAGTCGCCCATGCCGTCGCCGTCGCTGTCGTAGAACGTCTTGACGTGCAGCTCGTAAATGATGGCGTCCTTGTACCAGAGCGGTTCCCCGCCGTTTTGAATCTGCTCCTGCCCCATCTCTTTCATCTTTGATGCGCCAGATGCGCGATGCAATTGTCCCCGACTTCGCAAAGCTACTGAGTCAATCAACAATTCAAGGGCGAATCGAGCCTTTCGAATCTCAGTCTTTGGAAAGGAGGAGCTGCCGCGCCCGCGGAAAGAGGTGGACGAAGCGCCCTAATCAGATTAAGAAAATGAATGACGAGCGCGCGTGCAGCTGGTTTGTTTCGTCCCGCCGCCTTCTGACTTCTCATGCAACGACCGAAGATCCCTCCTCGCACGCGCGGCGGGCTCAAAAAGCGCCCGTCATCGCGCAAAACGGCCGAGCAACGGTTCGCAGTCAGTCCTTCGTTGATGCCCGGAGCGCCTAGCGACCTCGAGTTGATGAACGGGCTCCAGGCGGGAGATCCCGAAGCGCTTTCGCAGCTCTACGATCGATACAACGGCATTCTCAAGGCCCTGATCCTGCGCGTCATCCATAATGAAGCCGAGGCCGACGATCTGTTGCAGGAGATTTTTATGGAGATTTGGAATCAGGCGAAAAATTTCTCGTCGCAGAAAGGCAAGCCGCTTGGCTGGATGGTCACGCTGGCCAGAAGGCGGGCGATCGACGGCTTGCGCAAAAAACAGGCTTACGCCCGGGTGGAGGAGCGTCTCCAGGCGGAAACCGAGCACCAGCCGGACGCCTGGGTGCACAACACCACCGAGGAGGAAATTGAGCTGAGCGATACGCGCAGCCTCATTCGAAAAGTCATCAGCGGGCTCCCGCCCGCCCAGCAGCAGGCCATCGATCTGGCATTTTTTCGCGGAATGAGCCAGCGTGAAATCGCCGCTAAAACGAATACTCCCTTGGGCACCGTAAAGACCAGGCTTGAACTCGGGCTTAAAAAAATTTATGACGGCCTCAAGGAGTTGAAAGATGAACTTTAGCGAGTTCCAAAACCAGGCGCGGCTCTATGTGATCGGCGCATTGGAGCCGGAGGAGCTGGAGGAATTCGAAAAGGCCCGGAGAAAATTCGGGAAGAAAGCCGAAGATTTCATCGCCGAATGCTATGCTTTGCATGAAGCGTTTGCGCTGAGCTTGCGGCCGGCCAAGGCTTCCGCCGCAATCAAGGAACGCCTTATGGCAATGGTCAAGGCCCGCAAGCAAACCTAGCTCTCGCCCGCGCGCGGGCTGGAGCACGCTCCGCTCGCAGACCAGACAGCTCTTGCACGCAGTTCTTGGGCTTTTAAAGCTCAAACTGTCTCGCGTTCGCCCGACGAAAAATTAGATCTGGTTGATCCGCGGCCGGCTGATGGTTGAAAACACCATTAGCGAAAACACCATTAGCGAGGATCTGTTACACAGCTTTGCCCGTCGGGTGCCCTCGGCTCATCCGCGCCGCATACGCGGTGCCGTGGTTCGCTTTGCTAAACAAAAAGCTGTGCGGAGTTTTGTTTTGCACCGGCGATCTGAGCCTGATAAAGCGGGAGTTATTCACTGAAACTGGCCGGAAATGAGAGGCGATGGGTCAGCGTTTTTTGCTCGCCCTGCAGGGCAGCGTTGCTCTGATCGCGCAAAGTCCCGCGCGGAGCTCGCTCGCGAATCCTTTCGGAGCTCGCTCGCGAAGACTTTCGGAGCCTGCTCGCGAAGACTTTCGGAGAAGCCTCAGCAAAGCGCACGCGCAGGGAACACTTATTGAAGGCCGACAACAATGGAAAGGAAAAACATCGATCATGAAAACTCGAAACATCATCATCTTGTCATGCGCGCTGCTTTGCTGTGCGCTTTTACCCAAGGCGCAGACGGCGCCGGAGAGCGCGCTGCCGGGGTTCAACACCGCCGATGGCGATCATGCGCTGTTTAATGTGACGACCGGTGTGGGCAATGCTGCGTTTGGCTGGTATTCGCTCTTTGCGAACAGCGACGGTGCGTTCAACACCGGAGTGGGGGCGGGAACACTGGCTCTAAATGTGGGCAATCAGAGTACGGGTGAGGGAACGCAAAACACGGCTGTGGGCGCGGTGGCGCTCTTGCTCAACAGCAGGGGCCATGGCAACACAGCGGTAGGCGCCAGCGCGTTGTTATCGAATGACTCGACAGGAAACGGCGTTGCAAGCTTCAACTCAGCCTTTGGTTCCGAAGCGCTGAAAAACAACACCGACGGCTTCCAAAACACGGCCGTGGGCGCTGATGCGCTCTTTAGCAACACCACCGGCGGCCTCAACACGGCCGTGGGCGATGCTGCGCTCTTTAGCAACACCACCGGCGGCCTCAACACGGCCGTGGGCTATGCGGCGCTTGTTAACAACACTACCAGCAACGGCAACACGGCCGTGGGCGCTGATGCGCTTGCTAACAACACCACCGGCACCAACAATACTGCCATGGGCAATGACGCGCTCGGCAACAACACCACTGGCAACGGCAATGTGGCCATTGGAGCCAGCGCCGGGGTGGGCATCTTCACAGCCAGCAACGTGATCGCGATCGGAAATAGTGTCCCGGCGACGGACGTGAGCAACACCACCTGGATTACCAACATCTTCGGCGTGACCACCATCAACAGCACGACGGCGCCGGTGATTGTCTCTCAAGACGGGCAGCTGGGCACGATCTCGTCCTCGGCCAGGTTTAAAAAGGACATTGCCGACATGGGCAAGAGCAGCGAAACGATTCTGTCGCTGCGGCCGGTGACGTTTCACTATAAGAACGATACGAGCGCTGTGGCGCAGTTTGGGTTGATTGCCGAGGAGGTGGAGAAGGTCGATCCCGACTTGATCATCCGCGACAAGGAGGGCAAGCCGTACAGTGTGCGTTATGAAGCGGTCAACGCCATGCTGCTCAATGAGTTTCTCAAGGAACACAAGAAAGTTGAGCAGCAGCAAGCGATCATTGCCGAGCTTAAGGCCATGGCTACGACTCAGCAGGCGACCATTGCCGAGTTGAAAGCCACGGTAGCGCGGCAGCATGGAGAGATGGAAGCGCTCACGGCGCAGTTGAAAGAGCAGGCTGCGCAACTACAGAAGGTGAGCGCGCAGCTTGAGCTGGCCCGGACCAAACCGCAGAGTGTCGCTGACAGATAGCGCGTTTCGTTAGCCCCGAATGCTTTCGGGGCGAGCGGACCGCTAAAATTCGGCAGCCCCGAAAGTATTCGGGGCTGCTTGCTTTCATTCTGACTTAACCTCGACACAAGCGATGCCAAGCGCTGGGAGACATTGCGTGGTTGCGGCGCCGTACGAGGTCGCGCGCCATGAGAAACTGCGCAACGCCCGCCGCATCACGGCAGTTAAATTAGAAGGAGGATTTGAGGATGGTTAAACGCGTAGCAATTCTGACATGCATGGGAAGTCTCGCGGCTGCTCTGACTGTTTGGGGCGCTCCGAAAGCAAAACAGGTAACTCGGCCGACTAAGGCAATTCCAAACACGCGGGTCTTGGCGACGCATGTCAACCGTGTCAGCGTGTCAAGTGCGCGCGGAAGAGGTCACGCACTTGTCAGGGCGAGCGTGCCGGGGCGCGCAAACGTCGCGGCGCGCAGCCATTTACGGATCCAAGAGCGTGGTGCTGTTTCGGCAAGAACGGGTAGCCGCGCCCGGTTTGTATTGGGTCGTCAAAGAACTCTCGCGCACAGCGGAAGCGCATATCAAAGGACGGCTGTTACAAACGCAAAAAAATTCCAAACCGATCGCTCGCAAGGTGGCGAGGCTCGGATTTCCGCAGCTATAAACAAGCCGGGGATTGTGCAGGAGGAAAAGTTTGCCAGACTAAAGGGCGATCGCCCCTTCGCCAGAATTGGTGACGAGCAAATTGCGCGGGCCAGGCGGGCGACTGCGTGGGGGAATCTGTCCGGGAACCGGCAGCGTAACCTTACTTTTGCTCGCAACGTGCTGCATAATCGGGCTGGGGATGCGCGCATCACCAATTACTGGCGGACGGATCGTTTTCGAGATCCCAGATACGCCGCCTTTTATCATTACCAGCGACAATGGCATGACCGCGAATGGTGGCACCGACATCACACCCGTATCATCTTTGTGCTTGGCGGCTGGTGGTACTGGGACGCCGGCTACTGGTATCCTTGCTGGGGTTACGATCCGGATGCCTGGTACTGGTATGACGGGCCAATCTATACCGGTTACGCCAGTCTCACGCCCGACCAGGTAATCATCAATGTGCAAATTGTCTTGCGCGACGAGGGTTATTACGCCGGAGCGATTGATGGGATTCTGGGACCAGAAACCAGGGCCGCGCTGGCCGCTTTCCAGGCTGACCATGGGCTGGCCTTAACATCCGCCGTGGACCAGCCAACACTGCAAACCATGGGATTGGCGTGATATTGCATTTTTCCCTTGCAGCCGCCGCGCCGCGGAACTCGCCGCGCGCCATTTTGCTGTTGACACGTCCACCGGGTAAAAAAAGGCTTGCCGGCGGACAACCAAAAACCCAAGCTGGAACGTAAAAGGAATAAATAACTTCGCAGTATCGAGAATCGAGAAAGGAAACGCTTATGAGAACGGTTTTAACCCTGCTTTGCACTGTGGCGCTCGTATTCGCCGTAAATGGGGCGCAGGACGAAAAGAAAAAGGAACAACAGAAGAAAAAAGCCCCTCCCGCAGGGCAGATGTCGCACGTCGGCGGCCCGGCCAAACCAGGCCATCCCTCAGGTTCACCGGTAAAGCACGCAGAAACCGGCAAAGCAACCGGGGTAGAGAAGCGGATGCGCAGTCAACATCATCAGGACGAAAATGTCACTGTTTTGAAAGGAGCCAAAGCATCGACGCAAGTCGGGCAAGCAACAGGGACCGGGAGGACAACTAAGGCTGCAAAAGTAACGGGAGCGAACAAGGCAGGGGGTGTTCAGCAGGCGAAACTAAAGCCCATCCAGCCGCGCCATTTCAACGTGCCTGCCAAGCCGAATATTGCCAAAGCTCCTCCTGTGAAGTTCGAACAAAATCGGCGCATCGAAGGCAGCCAGAACTGGCAGGGCGAAAAATACGTGGTTTTCCGCAATTACAAATCGGAGTGGCACGATCGGAATTGGTGGCACAGTCACCATAGCCGGATCGTGTTTGTGTTCGGCGCACCGTACTATTGGAGTGCCGGCTATTGGTATCCCGCCTGGGGTTATTATCCCAATGCGTATTACGCCTGGGACGGACCGATCTACGCTTATAACAATCTTCCGCCTGATCAGGTGATCGCCAACGTCCAGGCCGCACTGCAGGAACAGGGTTACTATCACGGAGAGGTTGATGGTCTTTTAGGGCCGCTTACCCGGGCCGCACTCGCCGATTACCAGCGCGATCACGGCCTCTACGTGACCTCTGCGATCGATCAGCCCACGCTCGAGTCGCTTGGCATGTCCTGAAAATCCAGGCTGGAGATCAGCTGTTCAAGGCGCGGGCAGCTGCGGGAAAAATCTGGCCTGCCCCGACTTCCGGCTCAGAAACTTTTCTCGAGAACGTTTTCCGGCGTGAATAAATCGGAAAACGGGAAGTCTAACCCAAACATTAAGCTATGAAAACGTTTCTCACCCTGATGTGCAGCGTGGCGATCGCGTGTTCGGCGGGCGCGGCGCAACATGAAAACAAAGCCAAGAAACCGGCGCCAAAGCCTCGGCAGGTGCAACCGGCGCAGCGCGTGGGGCCTGCGCGGGGACAACCACGACCCGTTTACCAGCAGAAGATAAAGTCGCAGCAGCATACCAGCGTGCAGCCCTATCACTACGGCGGCAACGCGAAAAAAATCAACACGGGCCAGCAGCATGTCCCCCGCAACGTGCAGCAGCAAAAACTGAACCGATCCCAGCCGATCGCGGCCTCAAAGGTACGGGTCAACGACGCTTACTCAGCCAAGGTCAAGCAACAGAAGATTACCGCCAACTCGACCCGTGTACTCCGCGCAAACAAGACTTACAAGGTGCAGCATTTCAATCTGGCGACGAAAACGCGTCCCACGAAATTTGCCGCTGTGAAGTTTCAGCAAAACCGGCGAATTGCGGGCAGCCAGTATTGGCAGGGCAAAAATTACGTGGTGTTCCGCAATTACCGGCCGGTCTGGCACGATCGCTGGTGGTGGCATCATCACTATAATCGCATCGTTTTTGTATTTGGCGGCTGGTATTACTGGAATGCCGGATGGTGGTATCCGGCATGGGGGTACGATCCCGGCGCCTATTACGTCTGGGACGGTCCCATCTACGCTTACAACGGCCTGCCGCCGGATCAGGTCGTGGCTAATGTGCAGGCTGCGCTCCAGGCGGAAGGCTATTACCAGGGTGAAGTGGATGGTCTGCTCGGGCCGCTCACCCGTTCCGCCCTTGCCGCTTATCAGCGCGATCACGGTCTCTACATGACCTCGGCCATCGATCGACCCACGCTCGAATCACTGGGAATGGTATAGCGGCAACGTTCAAAGGGCCGCCTTCGCAATCGTCGCAAATCGCGTAGCGGGTTCTTTGCAAGGGGGAATCGTTTTCCGCACGCGGCGCGCCGTGGAGCAGGGGGCCTTGCGCAAACTGGATGTTCACGGCAGATAATCTGTCGTGCAGCGGCCACAGCTAGTTGCTCGGAATGTTCATCAGTCGTTTCGCCTGGGCGCGCGACGGATCGAAGTGTTGCGGGGGATCTCGCTGGAGGTGGCGCAGAATGAAGTTGTTTTTATCTCCGGCGCATCCGGGGCTGGCAAAACCACGCTCCTCTATACCCTGGCGGGCTTGGAAAGGCCGGAGGCGGGCTTTGTCGAATTTGAGGGGCGCAATCTTTACAATGGGAGCGCGATTTCCCTGGCCCGGTTTCGAAACCGCAAAATGGGTTTCGTTTTTCAGGGGTACTTTTTGCTACCGGAGTTGACCGCGCTGGAAAACGTGTTGCTGCCCGGAATGATTGGCGGCAAGCCGGCGAGACAACGCGCGGAGGAAAGTCTGGCAGCGGTTGGTTTGGCGGACCGGATGCGCCATTTGCCAGCCGAGCTTTCGGGCGGCGAGCAACAGCGCGTGGCCATCGCGCGGGCGCTGGTGAACAATCCGGAAATTATTTTTGCCGACGAACCGACGGGAAACCTCGATTCGAAAACGGGCGAAGCCATTATGGAGCTGCTCCTGGGACTGGCTCGCGACCGAAACAAGACGCTGCTGGTGGTGACGCACGATGCCCGTCTGGCAATGCGCGGAGACCGGCAACTGCACATCAAGGACGGCCTGTTGCAACAGTAGGCGGGTGCAAGCGTGCGCCAGCGGGTGATGCGCTCGCCCCGCTTGCGTCCGCAAAGCCGCAGCCCATTCGCAGTTTATTTTGCTGCTTGAATTGAAACTTCAAGCGTCAGAGGTTTTAGTACCGTTATGAAGACCGACAATCCCGCAGTTCTGGACGAACCCAAACGTCGCGATGCCGCGACGGAAGCTGCAATCGAACCTGCGATCGAAACTCCCCAGCGTCCCGTTCGGCAGACTGGGGAAACGAGGATTTACATCGATGGGGAATTTTATTCAGAAGCCAATGCCAAGATCTCGGTTTTTGATCACGGGCTGCTCTACGGCGATGGAATTTTCGAGGGCATCCGTTTTTATCACGGGCGCGTGTTTCGTCTGGAACAACATCTGGACCGGCTGTGGGATTCGGCTCGCTCCATTTGCCTGGAAATCCCCATGACAAAAAAAGCCATGAGCGAAGCGGTCCTGGAGACGATCCGGCAAAATCATCTGCGGGACGGCTATATTCGCCTCATCGTCACCCGGGGAGTGGGCAATCTGGGCCTCAACCCGGCGGATTGCAGGCGACCCAGTGTGATCATCATCGCCGCACGAATCGCGCTTTACTCGCACGATGTGCATCGCAAAGGACTGAGCATCGTCACCTGCGCCACACGCCGGTGCAGCCCAGCGGCTCTCAATCCTGCCGTCAAATCCTTAAATTATCTAAACAACGTGATGGCCCGCATCGAGGCGAACCTGGCCGGCGCCGATGAGGCGCTGATGTTGAACGAAGCCGGAAACATCGCCGAGTGTACCGCGGACAATGTGTTTGTGGTCCGGCGTGGGCAAATCTTCACGCCGCCCATTAGCGCCGGAGCATTGCCCGGCATCACCCGTTCCGTGGTGTTTGAAATTGGAGCGGAACTCGGCATCAAAGTGTTGGAGACAAACTTGACCCGGCATGATATCTTTGTGGCAGACGAATGTTTTCTCACCGGAAGTGCTGCGGAGATCATTCCGGTCGTCAAAGCCGATGGACGAATCATCGGCAGCGGGAAACCCGGCTCGATTACTGCGCGGATCATCGCCCGCTTTCGAGAAATGACGCGGGAAACCGGCGTCCCCATCTTCGCAGAACGGTGAATCGAAACGCATTCGGGCGATGAATCAGGCGTTGAATGTTTCCACCTGACCGCGGTCTAAATTAACAGAAATGTTGTGCGACGTTTGCAAATGCAATGACGCGACAGTCTTCCTGACGCAGATTCTGGAGGGCAAGATGCAAAAGGTGAACCTTTGCGACGCCTGCTCAAAGGAAAAAGGCGTTCAGGATCCCACCGGCTTTGCGCTGGCGGATTTGCTGCTCGGTCTCGGCGCGACCGACGAGATCGAGAAAGGCGCTCCGGGTCAGAAGTGCCCGGTCTGCGGCTTCAGCCAGGCCGATTTCAAGAAAACCGGGCGTCTTGGTTGCAGCGCCTGCTACGTCACTTTCGCAGAAAGCTTGAGCTCGCTCTTGAAGGCCATGCACAAGGGCACCGAACACGTGGGGAAAATCCCCGAGCGGGCGCAGCGCGCCATGGCGCTCAATAATCGCATGCGCGCGCTGACGGAAAATTTGCGCAAGGCCGTGGCGGACGAAAATTACGAGACAGCCGCGTCGCTGCGCGATCAGATTCGGCAAATCGAAAGCGAGCTGGCAAACCCCCAATGAATCTTTCCGCTATTCTGGCCAGCGCAGGGGAATGGCTGCGCGGCGAAGGCCCCCACCACCGCATCGTCATCAGCAGCCGCGTGCGGCTGGCTCGCAATCTGCGCAACCGCCCGTTTCCCGGGTGGGCGAAAAAGGCGGAGCGCAATTCCATTCTTGAGCTGGTGCGCGCCCGCGTGGAGGAACTTCCCGAAATGCAGGAGGCGTTTGCGGAAAATCTCCAGGAACTCTCGGCGCTGGACAGGCAGGTTTTGGTCGAGCGCCATTTGATCAGTCGCGAGCACGCGGCCAAGGGCGCGGGAAGCGCCGTCGTGGTGAATCGACGGCAAACACTCAGCATCATGATCAACGAAGAAGACCATCTGCGGATGCAATCGATTCGGTCCGGGTTGCAACTGAAGCAGGCCTTCAAACTGGTGGACAAGGTGGACACCGCGCTGGAAAACAAACTGGATTTCGCCTTCGATCCCCGGCTGGGATACCTGACGGCCTGTCCCACCAACGTCGGCACAGGCATGCGCGCGTCAGCCATGCTGCATTTGCCGGGATTGGTTCTCAGCGAACTGATCAATCAGGTCATTCAGGCCGTAAGCAAAATCGGCCTGGCGGTGCGCGGTCTCTATGGCGAAGGAACAGAAGCCATGGGCAATCTTTTCCAAATTTCCAATCAGACCACCCTGGGCGAGAAAGAGGACGAGATCATCAGCCGCCTGAGCAAGGTGATCGAGACCATTATCGAAAAAGAACACGATGCGCGGCAAATGTTGCTGCAGAAAAAGCCGGCTACGCTCTTCGACCAGATCGGCCGCGCGTACGGCATTTTGACCTATGCCCACGCGATGCCCTCCAAGGAAGCGCTCAATCTGCTTTCGATCATTAAACTCGGCATGGACCTGGGAGTTTTTCCGGAGGATCATCGACTGGCCATCGACGCGCTGTTCATCGAAACTCAGCCCGCGCACTTGCAAAAAGCTTCGCAGCAAAAACTCAACGCCGAAGAGCGCGACTATCTTCGCGCCCAAATCGTCCGGGAGCGTTTGAAACTCTTTCCCAAACCTGATATTAGTAAACTGGCCGGAGAATCGGGGAACTACCCGGCAACAGGACCCTCCAACGATGAATAATTTCACACCGCGGGCTCAACAGGTTTTGGCGCTTGCCCGGAAGGAAGCCGACCGCTTCAACCACAACTACGTCGGCACGGAGCATCTGCTTCTCGGGCTCATCAAACTCGGCCAGGGCGTGGCAGTCAACGTTCTGCAAAAGATGGGGCTCGACCTGGAGACCGTGCGCATGGAAGTCGAAAAACAGGTCGGTTCCGGGCCGGAAACGAAAATGGTGGGCAACGTTCCCTACACGCCGCGAGTCAAAAAAGTACTGGCCCTGGCGGGTAAGGAAGCCAAAGCGCTCAATCATTCCTACGTGGGCACCGAGCACATTCTGCTGGGCTTGCTGCGCGAAGGCGAAGGCGTCGCTGCCCGCGTGCTTAAAAGTCTCGAGCTGGATATCGAGCGTACCCGCAACGAAATCCTCAAAGAGCTCGACCCGAATTTCACACCCTCCGAGGCGGAACCGGAAGGGGAACCCGCAAGAAAGGAAGTCAAAACGCCGGCGCTTCGCGCGTTCGGTCGCGACCTGACTGAGCTGGCGCGCAAAGGCGAGCTGGACCCGGTCATTGGCCGGCGCAACGAAATCGAGCGCGTGATCCAGGTTTTGTGCCGGCGCACCAAAAACAATCCGGTTTTAATTGGCGAAGCGGGCGTGGGCAAAACCGCCATCGCCGAAGGATTGGCTCAGGAAATTGCCAGCGGCAACGTTCCGGAATTGTTGCGCGACAAGCGGGTCATCACGTTGGACCTGGCCCTCATGGTGGCCGGTACCAAGTATCGCGGCCAGTTCGAGGAGCGTATCAAGGCCGTGATGGATGAAATTCGGCGCTCCAAAAATGTCATTCTTTTCATCGACGAACTGCACACCATCGTGGGCGCCGGCTCGGCCGAGGGCGCCATGGACGCCTCCAACATCATCAAACCCGCTCTGAGCCGCGGCGAACTGCAATGCGTGGGCGCCACCACCATGAACGAGTATCGCAAATACATCGAGAAAGACGCTGCGCTGGAGCGCCGTTTTCAAACCATAAAAGTCGATGCCCCAACGGTGGAGGAAGCCATCCAGATTTTGAAAGGTCTTCGGCCCAAGTACGAAGCGCATCACAAGGCAAAGCTCACCGACGAAGCGCTGGAGACCGCCGTCAGATTTTCAGATCGTTACATCACCGGTCGTTTCCTTCCTGATAAGGCCATCGACGTCATGGACGAAGCCGGCGCCCGGGCGCGCATCAACGCAATGACCCGTCCGCCCGACGTCAAGGAGATCGAGAAAGAGATCGAGCGGATTCGCCTGGAAAAAGAAGGCGCCATCAAAGCTCAGGATTTCGAGAAGGCCGCAGCGCTGCGCGACCGGGAGAAACAGGCCAAGGAAAAACTCGAAGCGATTCTGGCCAAGTGGCGCGAGGAGCGGGAGGAAAAAGAAGTCGTGGTGACCGCCGACGACATGATGCACATCATCTCGAAGGTCACCGGCGTGCCGCTCCAGCGCATGGAAGAACAGGAGACCCAGAAACTGCTGCGGATGGAAGCGGAACTGAAGGAACGCGTGATTGGGCAGGATGAAGCGGTCACCGCGATCAGCAAAGCGCTCCGTCGTTCCCGCGCCGATCTGAAGGATCCCAAGCGGCCCATCGGGTCGTTTGTGTTCCTCGGCCCCACGGGTGTGGGCAAAACGTATCTCGCGCGCACGCTCGCCGAGTTCATGTTCGGCGACCCCGACGCGCTCATCCAGATCGACATGTCGGAGTACATGGAAAAATTCACCGCCTCGCGCCTGATCGGATCGCCGCCCGGTTATGTTGGTTACGAGGAAGGCGGGCAGCTCTCGGAGGCTGTGCGTCGCCGGCCCTATTCGGTGGTCCTGTTCGACGAGATCGAAAAAGCGCATCCCGACGTGATGCATTTGCTCTTGCAAATTCTCGAAGACGGCAAGATCACCGACTCGTTAGGCCGCAAGATCGATTTCCGCAACACCATCATCATCATGACCTCCAACGTCGGCGCCGACTTGTTGAAGAAACAAACGGTGATGGGTTTCGCCGCCCCCCTCGAAGGCCACGATTACGAATCCATGCGCGAGAAAATTCTGGAGGAAACCAAGCGCGTGTTTAAACCGGAATTTCTCAACCGCCTGGACGAGATCATTGTGTTCCATTCATTGGGCAAGCCGGAGTTGTTGCGCATCGTTGATCTGGAAGTCGCCAAGGTGCTGGCCCGCATCAAATCCAAGGATGTGCACATCGAATTGAAGCAGAGCGCCAAGGAATTTCTCATCGACAAGGGATACGACCCGCAATACGGAGCGCGCCCCATGCGGCGCGCCGTGGAGCGCTACTTGGAAGATCCGCTCGCCGAGGAATTGCTCCGCGGCAATGTCAAAAGCGGTGACCACGTGGAAGTGGCCGTCGCCGACGGCAAGCTCGCGTTTCAAGTCGCCGAACCTCAGTCGCGCGGCAGCGAAACCGCCCCGGCGCCGAGCTCCTCCTGACACCGGCAAAAGGGCGCGGCGCCCTAGCGTTTGCAGGCCGGTCTTGCAATACCGCCTCTGTTCGAGGTCAATTATCCCATGGCCGGCCGCGACAGAAACTATGCCGTTTTAACCGGCGATCTGGTCAAATCCTCCAGGCTCGCTCCCGTCGAAAGCCGGAAGGCCGTCGCCTTGCTCAAGAAGGCCGCAAGGGAGTTCGAGAAGAGTTTTCCAGGGACGATCGAAGGCGAACTGGATTCCTTCCGGCACGACAGCTGGCAGTTGCTGCTCAAACGGCCGGCTCTGGCAGTGCGCGCGGCCATTTTTTTGCGCGCCGCGCTGAAAATGCAACCCGACCTCTGCAAATGCGACACGCGCGTGGCTATCGGCATCGGACCGGTCGAGACCATTTCCCGTCGGCGCGTCTCAGACTCGCGCGGCACCGCTTTCACGCGCTCGGGCACGGCGCTGGATGCAACCGGCAGTCGCTGCCTCGTGTTTGCTTCGACCGGTGAGCGGGAGGACGAATGCGTGGCCAGGGCCGTGGCGCCTTTGTTGGATTCGTTGATCGGCGATTGGACGGCAACGGAATCCAGGGCCGTTTACGGCGCCCTGCGCGACTGGACGCAGGAAGAGTCCGCGCGGCAATGGCCGGTTGCAAGAGGCCAGAAACGACCTACGCGCCAGGCAGTCGCCAAAGCACTGCGCCGGGCGCATTGGAACCAGGTGCAGTCTGTGCTCGATTGGCTGGAGAAATCGATGCAACCTCTGCGGGTTGCAAAATGATAATGCAACCTCAGCAGTTTGCATCTGATCCGCGCCGCATCCTCGCGGCCGGGTGATTGCCATGGAAAAGATTGCCGCTCTTCTCCTCGCTGCCCACGCGCTCGGGGATTTTGCGCTGCAACCCGGCTGGCTCGTCGCCCGCAAATCGCGGTGGCCATACCTGCTGCTGCATGCGTGGATTCACGCTCTGGTCGCTTACATCATCCTGCAAGACTGGGCCGACTGGCAGGCGCCTCTGTTTGTATTCGGTGCGCATACAGTGATCGACTCCTGTAAATCGCGGATGCCCGATACGGCCAAATGGTTCGCCATCGACCAACTGCTGCACGTCCTCAGCCTCCTGCTGCTGGCTTGGTTGCTCGTTCGATTTGGTATCCTTTCCCAATTTACCGGGGCAGCGTATCAGCCCGTCGTGCTTTTTGCCGGCCTTATTCTCACTGTTCGGGGCAGCGGTTTTCTGATCGAAAAATTCGCGAATCGGTTAATCCAACAAAACCAGTTGGAAATCGACGGACTTATCGAGGGCGGCAAATGGATCGGGCTCTTCGAACGCGCCTTGATTTTCCTGCTTGTCTTTATTGATCAACCTGCGGGCATCGGCTTTCTCGTGGCGGCAAAGTCAATTCTTCGCTTTGAAGAATCTCGCCAACAAAAGCTCGCCGAGTACGTGCTGATCGGCACGCTGCTCAGTTTTTCGCTGGCCATTGCGTTGTCCTACCTGACCAAATGGGCTCTGACCCTGTAACGCGCCAAACCGCGCTGGGCCGCTGTGAAACTCAATCTGCGCCCCGGTATTTGCGCAGGACGCGCCGACGCCGTGTTCGGCGCTGAGGTCAGTATCGCAATTGTTGTGCTACATTGTAAAAATGGCGTTTCAGCTCCAATCCACATACAAACCCAAAGGCGACCAGGGCCAGGCGATCGCCAAGCTGGTCAAGTCCCTCGAGGCGGGGAACCGGCATCAGACTCTTTTGGGAGTCACCGGTTCGGGCAAAACGTTCACTGTGGCCAATGTCATTCGCGAGTTAGACCGGCCTACGCTGGTGATCTCGCATAACAAAACGCTGGCCGCCCAGCTGTATTCGGAGTTCAAACAGTTCTTTCCGCACAACGCGGTGGAATATTTTGTGAGCTACTTCGATTACTACCAGCCGGAAGCCTACATTCCGCGCTCGGACACCTACATCGAGAAGGACTCCGCCATCAACGAAGAGATTGAGCGCTTGCGACTGTCCACTGCCAGCGCGTTGTTGTCGCGGCGCGACGTGATTGTGGTAGCCAGCGTCTCGTGCATCTACGGAATCACTTCGCCCGAGGACTACCAGCAGATGTTGCTGACCCTGAAATGCGGCCAGCCCATCGGCCGCGAAGCGCTGTTGAGTCGCCTGATTGACATGCTTTATGAGCGCAACGACGTCAATTTTGCCCGGGGCAGGTTCCGGGTGCGAGGCGATGTGGTGGAAGTTTACCCGGGCAGCGCCGACGAGGAAGCAATACGGCTCGAGTTCTTCGGAGACCAGCTCGAAGCCATCCGGCGATTCGATCCCCTGACAGGTCGCACCCGTGAATCGCTCAATCTTATTACCTTGTTTCCCGCCAAGCAGTTCGTGACACCTGCAGACAAGCTCAATCGCGCGCTGCGCACGATCCGCGAGGAGCTGGAGCAGCGTATCGTTGAACTGGAATCGCAAAACAAATTGCTGGAGGCGCAGCGGCTGCGGATGCGCACCGAGTACGATTTGGAAATGCTGCAGGAGATGGGGTTTTGCAACGGGATCGAAAATTATTCGCGGCATTTGTCCGGCCGACCTCCCGGATCGAGGCCGTACACCATCATTGATTTTTTCCCGGAAAATTTCCTGACGGTGATCGACGAATCCCACGCCACGATTCCGCAAATCGGCGGGATGTACGAAGGCGACCGCTCCCGCAAGACCGTGTTGGTGGAGTACGGTTTTCGTCTGCCCAGCGCGCTGGACAATCGTCCCTTGAGTTTCGACGAGTTTATGAAGCTCACCAACCAGATCGTTTATGTGAGCGCAACTCCGGCGGAATTTGAGATTGCAAACAGTTTTGTGGGAAACAAAGGCTACATCCCGCACAAACGCCGAAGAATCGGTGAGGAAGAAGCAGTGCCATTCGCCGTTGCCGGAGCCGATGCTCCGAGACGCGGCCCGCGGCCGCGGCGGCGACCGATTTCACCCACGGACGAGCCGCCGGAAAACTTTGATGTGCACACGCCAGGCGCCCCGCTGGTGGTGGAGCAGATTATTCGTCCCACGGGCCTTTTGGATCCCAAGATCACGGTGAAGCCGCTCAGGAACCAGATCGACGAAACGATCGAGCTGTGCCGACAGCGGGTGGAAAAAGGCGAGCGCGTATTGGTCACCACCCTTACCAAACGCACCGCGGAAGACCTTGCCGATTATCTGCGGGACGTCGGCCTGAGAGTGCGCTATCTCCACAGCGACATCGATGCCATCGAACGCGTGGAAATTTTGCGGGGACTGCGCGCTGCGGATTTCGACATCCTGGTGGGAATCAATTTGCTCCGCGAAGGTCTCGATCTTCCCGAAGTCTCACTGGTCTGCATTCTCGACGCGGACAAGGAAGGTTTCCTGCGCAGCCAGACTTCGCTCATTCAGATTGCCGGCCGGGCCGCGCGCCATGTGAACGGAGAAGTGGTCTTGTTTGCCGATCAAATCACACAGAGCATGCAGGCTTTGATCGATATTTCCGAATACCGGCGCGCCAAACAGATGGAGTACAACGAGAGACATGGGATCACGCCGCAGACGGTTCGCCGCGCCGTGCAGGAAAGTTTGCGCACCATTTTGCGCGGACGCGAAGTGGAATCCTCGGTAATTCGCGAGGCTGGCGGCGACTTTAACGTGAGCGAGTTGCTGCGGGAATTGGAGCAGGAAATGCAGGAGGCTTCAGCCAATCTCGAATTTGAACGCGCCGCTTTGCTGCGCGATCAGATCATGGAAGTCAAAAGCGGCGCGGGACTGGACAAGATCGAACCGAAACGCAGGCCTGTAAGATACAGCCGCAGCGCCGGCCGCCGCCGTTCGCGCGTTTAGACCGGGTGCGTTGCTTTAAAGCACGCGATGGGCGTGGCGCAAACATCTTTCGCGGCAGCAGGGAAAAATTGATCCGTCTTGTCGAAGGTGACAGTGCATGCGACAGATCGCCGATGCCCAAAACCAGGTCAGCTGAGTCCAGCGTTTATGCCGTAGTCGGCTCGGACGAGGCCCAGGTGAAGCAAGTGGCCGCGGAGTTGGCTGCCAGACTTGCGCCGCAGGAGGCCGGCGATTTTGGACTGGAAGTGATCGACGGGGCTGTGGAAAACGCCGAGCAGGCTGCTGGCCAAATACATTCCGCAATCGAAGGGCTCCAGACGCTGCCGTTTTTTGGCGGCGGAAAATTAGTCTGGTTGAAGAACGCCAATTTTCTGGGCGACGACCCCAAGGGGCGCTCCGCTGCGGTGCAATCTGCGCTGGAAGAATTGACCCAATGGATCGAGCGCGGTCCTGGTCCTGGAGTAACGCTGTTGATCAGCGCAACCGATGTGGACAAACGTCGCTCGTTCTATAAAACGCTGGTAAAACGGGCCGAGCTGCAAGTGTTCGACCGCGTCGATTCCAGCCGCAGCGGTTGGGAGGAAGAAGCAATCGAGATTGTTCAGCAACGGGCGAAGAAACGGAAACTGCAATTCGACAATGATGCGCTGGAACTGTTTGTATTGCTTACCGGCGGCGACACGCGCCAGATCGAGAACGAGTTGGAAAAGCTCGATACTTTTCTTGGCGGCAGCGTCCAGCGTGCGACAAAACGGGCCGTCGAAAAGGGATCCGGCTCTGCAACCAGGGCGATCGCGCAGCGGATTACCCTGGAGATGGTTCGTGAACTGGTGCCGCTCTCGCGCTCCGGCGTGATTTTTGAGCTGAGCAATGCGCTGGCAGCGCGCGACCTGGAGCTGGCGCTCGCTTTGGTGCGGCGCCTGCTCGAGCAGGGTGAGAGCGCCATCGGTATTCTATTGGTGGCGATTGTTCCGACCATTCGCAATCTGCTGCTCGCCAAGGATCTCATGGAACAGCATGGCTTAAAGCCGCCGCACTCGCCCTTTCAGTTTATCTCCGCAGTTAACCGGCTGCCTGCGCGCGCGACCGACCATTTGCCGCGCAGGAAAGACGGCTCAATCAACGCTTATGGTTTGGGTATCGCCGCCCAGCAGGCGCCCGGGTTCGAGACCCGCGATCTGGTTAAGGCGCTGCAGGCCTGCCTGGAGGCCAACGCAAAGTTGGTTACTTCTCAGCTCGATCCGGAACTGATCTTGACCGAAGTGATCGTGAAATTGCTTAGCCCGGAGTGAGGCGACAGCCCTGCCGAGCATCCTGCCGTGCAGGATGCGACGCGGCACAGCTGCTGCCTTCGAAATCAGGATGTTGAAGCTCGGGCAGCGCTTAACTCGTGCTCTGCATTTGCTTGGCCGCGATCGGGCCGATGTAGGGAATTTCCCAGCGCACGTTCGTAAAGGCTTTCACGATGGTGATGATCATAATCACCAGAAAGGCCAGATGCACAAGCGCTGCAATGATTGCCCAGAAAAAAACTAAAATGCCTCCTACCGCCGGGATGGCCGCAAACACGGCATGCACAATCGCCGAAACGATGTTAAACAGGAACCACGCGATACCGAAGATGATCGACTGCATTGCGTAGAAGCGCACAAAATTGTCGTGCTTCTCCAAAAGATAAAAAATGATGCCGCCGATCAATGGAATGCAGGCAATCGCTGCAGCCACGTTTGCGGGCAGTCCGGTTGAAGTCGATTTCCCGGGATCAGGCGGCGGAGGAGGCGGTTGAACTGGCGTTTCGTCTGGCATGATCTACATACACAAAATGCGCGTTGCTTTGTCAAGCAATCTCGCGGCCGGTTGTTGTTGATTGTCACTCTGGCCGGCGGCCTAAAACGCGGGATTCGCGCCCGTGAAACTTGCAAAATTCGGTTGCGCAACCGCCAGGCCAACATATTCTTTGCAGGCAATCCCGAGTGTATCCTGCCGGATGCATCGGGAAAATTTTTTGCCCGTTTTTCTTCCAATGGCCAACACGATTTTAATTGGCATGCAATGGGGCGATGAAGGCAAGGGCAAGATCATTGATGTCCTCACCGCCCGCGCCGACATTGTGGTCCGCAGCCAGGGCGGCAATAACGCCGGTCACACCGTCATCCATCGCGGGGTCAAATACGTTTTGCATCTGGTCCCGTCGGGGATTCTGAGGCACGGCAAAATTTGTGTGATTGGAAACGGCGTAGTGATCGATCCGGTGGCGCTGGTCGCGGAGATCGACGGCCTGCGCAGGATGGGAATCAAGATTGAAAAGAATCTGTTGATCAGCAATTGCGCGCATCTGGTGTTGCCCTATCACCGCATCCTGGACGAGCAACGCGAGCTGCGCCGCGGCAGGATCGGCACAACCAAACGCGGCATCGGCCCCGCCTACGGCGACAAGGCGGCGCGCACCGGTTTGCGCATATCCGACCTGATGCAGCCGATCGTATTTTCGAAAAAACTACAGGCTAAGATTATCGAGAATAACCGCATTCTTCAGGCGCTGGGCGCCAGGCCCATCAAATTCCGCGAAGTCAATGAAGCGTATCTGGCGGCGGGCAAACGGTTGCGCCCCTTTGTCGCCAATACTGTCGTGTATTTGCATCGCGCCATGGAACGCAACAAACAGATATTGTTCGAGGGCGCGCAGGGCACGTTTCTCGATATCGATCACGGGACCTATCCGTATGTGACTTCTTCCAATACAACCGCCGGCGGCGCGTGCACCGGCAGCGGCGTGCCGCCGCATCGCATGGATCGCGTCGTGGGGGTGATGAAGGCTTACTCCACGCGCGTCGGCGAAGGAGCGCTGCCTACCGAGGACGCGCAATTGACTCAAATGCTGCATAATTTGGGGCGCGAGTTTGGGGCCACCACCGGACGCAAACGGCGCTGCGGATGGTTCGATGCCGTGGCCACCCGCTATGCGCAGATGATTAACGGGATTGACGAAATCGCCATTACCAACCTCGATGGGCTCGACGACGTCGATCCGGTCAGGGTTTGCGTCGCTTACCGTCTCAACGGCAAACGGCTCGATGTTCCACCCTGCGACGCCGACCAGCTGGCGAACTGCGAACCCGTTTACGAAGAGCTGCCGGGCTGGAACACATCCACGCACTCTGCGCGGAGGTTTTCGCAGCTGCCCGGGGCGGCCAGGAAATATGTGCGATACATCTCGGAGTTGACGGGAGGAAAGTTATCCATGGTCAGCGTGGGTCCCGGCCGCGGCGAAACAATTGTCTTGTGAAGCTCCGGCTTTCGCGCTGGACGCAGATTGTCGCCGGCCTTGGCCGCGGTTGCTTCTGCGCTGTTTGCCAGCCGCCAATAAATCCAGAAGTTACACCTCGTACGAATGTCTGCGAACATCAAAGCCATACCGCGTCATATCGCCATCATCATGGATGGCAACGGCAGATGGGCAAAGGCGCGGGGCTTGCCGCGCATCAAGGGGCACGAAGCCGGAGCCGAGGCGGTTCGCGAATGCGTGGAAGGCTGCGCCGAGTTGAAGGTGGAATACCTCACTCTCTATGCGTTTTCGGCGGAAAACTGGCAGCGCCCCAAAACCGAAGTGCACGCGCTGATGGGATTGCTAGAAAAATTTCTCAGGGAAAAAACCCCGGAACTGATCGAGAAAAACGTGCGTCTTCAGGCGATCGGGCGGCTGACTGATCTGCCGGCGAGTTCGCAGGAACAACTGCACAAGACCATCGAACAAACCTCCGCAAACACAGGCTTGACGCTCATCCTGGCGCTCAGTTACGGCGGGAGGCTCGAAATCATTGACGGCATTAAAAGCCTGCTGCGGGCGATCGAGCTGGGCCATATCGACAAGGCGATGATCGACGTGGAAATGTTCAGCAAACATCTTTATACCCGCTATTATCCCGATCCCGACCTGCTCATTCGCACCTCCGGCGAGATGCGACTGTCGAACTTCCTTCTCTGGCAGACTTCCTACACTGAAATGTACGTCACGCCGAAGCTGTGGCCGGATTTCAAAAAGGACGACCTTTTCGCCGCTGTGGAAGAGTTCGGGCGCCGCCAGCGCCGCTACGGCGGTGTGGAATAGGCGCTGGTCGCTGCGAGGCGTTGGCAAAGGTTAAACATTTGTTGCGCGCGCTTGTTCATCCGCCAGGCTGCCGCTAAAGCTGTCCTCGACACCGCCCGACGCGAATCGTTATTCTCTTGTCTAGTTTACTTGAAATTAAGATGGATACTCTCAGGCGTTTTGAAGGGCAGGTGGCGATTGTCACTGGAGCAGGCAGAGGAATTGGGCGCGCCATAGCGGTACGCTTCGCTCGGGAAGGGGCGCGCGTGGCCTGTGTCAGTCGCACGGAAACAAACGCGAGAAAGGTCGCAGACGAAATCAATTCGGTCCGCGCCGCGGCGGCGCAGGCTTATGCCGTCAACGTTGCCGACCATGACGCGGTGCAGAAAACCGGAGCCGAGATTCTGGCGCAGTTCGGTCGGGTTGACGTGCTGGTCAATAACGCTGGAATGACTCGCGACGCGCTCGCCATGCGCATGCCCGTGGACGACTGGGACGCGGTCATCAACACGAATCTACGCGGCGCATTTAGTTTTACCCAGTCGATCATTCGCGCCATGGTCAAACAGCGCAGCGGACGAATCATCAATATCAGTTCGGTGATCGGCCTGATGGGCAACGCCGGCCAAACCAATTACGCTGCCAGCAAAGCGGGCCTGATCGGGTTTACCAAGGCGCTGGCTCGCGAACTGGCCGCGCGCAACATCACCGTGAATGCCGTGGCGCCGGGTTTCGTGCTTACCGATATGACTGCCGGGCTTTCTGATGAAGTGAAGGGGGTCATCCAAAGCAAAATTCCCATCGGCAGAACCGGCACGCCGGAGGAAATCGCAGCGGCCGTATCGTTTCTGGCATCGGCCGAGGCCGGCTACATCACTGGCCAGGTGTTGTGCGTCGATGGCGGCATTGTGATGTGAATCCGTTTGCCGCCCCAATGGCAGTGGGAGCGCGTCAGGCGCGCCTGTGAACTAGCCTTGTGCCCACTGCGACCGAATCGCTTTCAACGATGATAACCCGACCTTCCGCCACCGGCGCCGAGGCGGCAGAGATAAAACATTCATAGACAGCATTTGCGCGATCGCCGAACAGGCGCGTCGCGCAGATGCGCAACGGCAGATGAATTTGGTCCAGCCGCCTCACGTAGAGACGGCCATCCCGTACCGCCGCCAGGTAACCCCTCTCGGGCGTTGTTCCCCTTGAACGGGCGCGCAAACCGCCGTGGATGGCTGCAGCTTGCGCGCCATACTCGAAGGCGTGTACCGCGGACAAGCGTCCGCCGCGCCGCAACGGGTTGGCCGGGTCGCGATGCGTTTGTGTGAGACAGACAACAAACTGGTCATTCCACTGCACAACCTCATCCAGCAGACACATCAAGCCGGAGTGAGGGACGAGGGTCCGAATTTCCGCTTTCTTAATAGGCAATTTGCCGCTCATATCGAAGGTCCTGCTCAGTCATTCCCAAAAAGGATAAAAGTTGAACCAGTTGTGCGGCGCAAGGCGCGCATAATGCTCCAGGCGCTCCACATAGCGCTGCATCCAGTGTTGAATTTCCGCGGCGCGATGATCCCGGTCTAGAGCAATCTCGTCCGCAAAATGTTCGAAGTGGATTTCGTAGCGGTTGCCCCCCCGGTAGAGACCGAAAAAGAGAATCACGGGACAGCGCATCATCGCGGCCAACAAGATGGGACCCGCCGGAAACCTGGCGTAATCGTTCAGGAATCGGCACCGTGTAGTTTTATCGGCGCCAGCCACCCGATCGCCCAGCATGCCGATGAAAAATCCCGCGTCCAGGCTGTCCCTGACTTTTAGCAGGGAGTCCGGCCGATCCGGAACAATCACGGTGCTGGCAATCGCGGGGTTCAACGCGTCGAAAAAGCGCGTGATATTTTGATTGTGCGTCGTGTCCATTAATACCTTAAGCGGGAAGCGCTGTTCCATCACGCCCAGCGCTCGTAACACTTCGAAGTTGCCCAAGTGCGACCCCAGAAGAATCCCGCCGCGGCCGCTCCGGACGCAATTTTGCAAAATTTCCCTTCCATGAACAGTAATCGCAAACCGGTCAAACTCGCCGCGCAGCAGATAAACCCGGTCGAGAATGGTGGAGGCAAAGCAGTGGAAATGGCGGAATAGATGCGTCCAGCCGCTGGCGCCGCCGCGCAAGCGTTTCCAATAATCGCGCGAGGCTCGGCGCGCGGCGCAGGCGGTGGCAAGAAAATAAAGCGTAACAGGGTACAAGAGGAGCCTTGCCACCCGGCGGCCGATGCGAACGGCGATCCAACCGATTATGCGAAGCGAAGTCGGCGTGCCGCGCTCCGGCAGAGCGGCCCAGCGTTCCGGGGCTTTGGTCACCAGCGTCATTGCTCAGTTCGCGAGGTTTGCCCGCAGATCGCGCCCGTGAAAAAATGCGGATAAACCTCGCGAATGCGCTCAATATCCGGCGCGACTTCTGTGTTCATAAAGCCAGCGCGCGCAACTGCCAGAAGCCACTGCGCTGCGGTGAGGAAACCCGGATTGGTGCGGATTTCCGGATCGGTCTCCACGTCCGTGAAGCTCTGGAGAATTTGGAACATCAATTCCGGATAGATTGGCTGGTTGCGGTACGGACGCAGACATTCGCCGATCACCAACCAACCCTCAGCTGCCAAAGCAAGCCGCGCCTGATTCAAGCTAAACAACAAATTTCTTGCGATATGCATCACGTTGACACCGTAAACCAGATCGAACTCGGCGGGCCCGACGCCCTGGGCGTTCCAGGGCAGATCCAGGTTCAGCGGCGCCCAATCCAAAGGGAGATTGGGATATTGGCGCGACAGTTTCCGTTGCGCGTGGCGCCGAAAAAACCCGTTGGGCTCCGTCACTAGATATCGTTCAATGCGCGACGAAAGACCGCGATCGTCCAACATCTGCAGCAGCACTTCGGTGGCGCTGCCCGCTCCGGCGCCTACCTCCAGAATCCGAACTGTGCGTCGGTCTGCCAGCCGATTGGCCGCCAACACGGCGCCCACCCAGTTGTTCACCGCGTAGGTGCGGTTGTCGTTGCTGAAATAGTTTAACCACAGCTTGACTCCTTCCGGTCCCAGCAAATTTTGATCGCCGCCCTTTTGGTCCCTGGCTACGGTTGGATAAAGGTTGGCTGCAAAATCCAGAAGATCCAGCGTAGCTGCATTGGCCGGATCCACTCGCGTGGCCGCGGCGCGCAAGCCTGCCAACGGCGTTCGCTGCGGCGCGCAACACAATCGGTACAGGCGCGAGCCAGAGTCGGTGCGTGCCTCTGCGCAGCCGGTTTGGACGAGGCGTTCAAGAATCCACTTTAACGCAGCTTTAAAACGCGGCTGAAAAGCGAGAAGGCCGCACAGCTCGTCCGTTGATCGCCACACCTTTAGATAGTCGAGGAGATTTAACCGCTCTGCCAAATCAACGGCCAGTTCGGTGCTGTAGCGCTCGAGCAGCTCGATGCTTTGGTAAAGCCGCTCGTCGAATACTTCGGCAGGATAACCGTCGAGCCACTTGGCCAGACGCGGATCACTCGGCCGAACCGCCAGCGCCTGGGCGTCGGATTTCGGCGCGTTTATCATTTCATTGTGTGGAGCCATTTCATTGTGTCGCGAAGCCGATTTCCAACAAACCTTCGACTATCACGCCGGCTTCGACGCAGCAGCAAAATTTAATTTCGCCCGAACCCTCCCGGCTTGGAGAGAACCGAATCGTGAACGGTTGCTCCGGCTTTAGGGGCGCGAGAAATTTCACTGTTCGTATGGCGGTCAGCTCGCGTTCCGGGAAGCGCTCAAGTAAAGCGGCCAGAACTTCGTCGAGGATCACCACTCCCGGCACAAGCGGCGCTCCAGGAAAGTGACCGGGCAAACTGGGGTGATCGCTTTTGATCGCGCGACGAACTTCAAAAGTCATGGCAGCGCAATCTCTACGAAACGACGAAGCCGCGTAAATACAAATTCTGTTAATCGTCGCCGAAATCGGGCGTGGGAGCGCTCCTGTTCATCAGCGCTTCGGCGCGACATGGGCGAATGCCGAACCGTCGCCACAATCTCGGGGCGCAGGTTGCGCAAAGGCCGCTTCTGTTTCATCATGGGATTATGGCGAGCGAAAAAGCGACCTTTGGCGCGGGCTGTTTCTGGGGCGTGGAGGAAACGTTTCGCAATTTAAAGGGCGTGTTATCCACCGCCGTCGGATATGCCGGCGGCACGATGGAGAATCCTACCTATGAAGATGTTTGCACAGACAAGACCGGTCACGCTGAGGTTGTCGAGATCGAATTCGATCCGTCGCAAATCACGTACAACCAGCTGTTAGATGTCTTCTGGTCGAGCCATGATCCTACCACCTTGAATCGACAGGGGCCGGACATCGGCACGCAGTATCGCTCCGTGATCTTTTATCATTCGCCACAGCAGGAAGCCGCGGCCAGGGCTTCGAAGGAAAAACTGGAGAAGAGCGGTCGCTTCAAACGGCCTGTTGTGACCCAGATCGAACCGGCTCCGAAATTCTGGCGCGCCGAAGAATATCATCAGCGTTATCTGGCAAAGCGAGGCCAGTCTCATTGCGCGCTGTAAAAGAACGAAGTGCGCGCCAAATCGGAACCGAAACAGCCTCATAGGGTGAAATTTTCCTCCTCAGTCGGGCACAGATGAAAGCCCAATCACAGATCATTAGAACGAAAAATTTTGCGGCGGACGCGGCTGCGTTCATCCTGCAACAGGCGCGCGAGGCCATTGGCGAGCGCGACGAATTTCGCATTGCGCTTTCAGGCGGGCACACGCCGGCTCCCGTTTACACGCGATTGGCGACCGTGGGGCGTGATCTGCCGTGGCAAAAGTGCCTCATCACCTTCAGCGATGAGCGTTGTGTGCCGCCCGATGATGGCCAGAGCAATTTCAGAATGGCTCGCGAAACGCTCCTGGCACCTGCGGCCGTTCCGGATTCATCAATCCTTCGGCTGCGCGGCGAGATCGACCCGCAACTTGCCGCGCGCGAATACGAGGAGCAACTCGATCTTTTAAGCGCGCAGCGCGGCGAATCGATTTATCGGCACGATCTCATCCTGCTCGGTCTGGGTGAGGATGGTCACACCGCTTCGCTGTTTCCCGGGACGGCGGCGCTGCGAGAAATGACGCGGCGTGTAGCAGCCAATTTCGTTCCCAGACTCAACGCCTGGCGCTTAACGTTCACTTATCCGCTGATCAATCATGCCCGGCACGTTTGTTTTTTGGTGCAGGCGGCCGAAAAAGCTGGCATCCTCAAACGCGCGCTCGACGGCGACCCGCAATTGCCTGCCTCGCTGGTGAACCCATGCGCGGGCAAGCTGACGTGGTTTATCGGAGAATAATCAAACGTTCGGCCGCCAATCGCTTTTCAGTACTCTTCGCCTTCGTCTTCCTTTGGAGGCGCTACCCGGTCGGGCACCGCATAGGCGTGCAGCATCGCCGCCCCAAGGTAAAAGAAAAACAGACCCAGGCCCCAGCCGGCAGAAGCGAAGGCCGCAAGAAACACAAAAATGCCCACCGGAATCGCGCCGAGCATCCAGAGAATTCCGGCCAGCAAATGTCCCTTGTAAATGTGGCCTAATCCCGGAATGATGCTGAAGATGACCGCGATGGCGTCGCTGGCTTGTGCTTCGGCGGTTTGGGTCGCCGAACGAGTCCAGTCGCAGCGATCGCATTTTTGCGCCTCTTTTGGCAGGAGATGTCCGCAGTATGGACATGACATCTGGTCGCCGGTTGTCGGCGGCGGCTCGGTCGGCGGCGCATCGGTATATTCAACATTCATTGCGATTATTGACAGTCACAAGCCGCGTGAAATTCGTCAAGCAAACTCGTTGCTGCCGGCGCCGCCTGGCGCAGTTCGGCGCGCGCCTGGGGTTTCCGGTAACGTTGTCAACACGGCGTGAATTTGCCTTTTGGATGAAGAGTGCGCTGTTTGCAATAATTGGGCTGTCCGCGCAGGCTTTTGCGTCGGGCTTGAATTCCTGCGCTGACCTCGTGGTGCGAGACGTGAGCTCGACGCCGCCACGCGAACTGCGCGTGACTTACCTCGGCACGAACGGTTACCAGTTTGAATGCAATGGTCGCGCCCTGCTCGTCGATCCATACTTCTCGCGAGTGGACTTGTTGTCCGTTGCGCTCGGATTGCGGCTGCAACCGGACGCGACGCGCATTGAAGAAGGGCTAAAACACTTGGCGCCGCGAGCGGACGCCATCCTGGTCACGCACGGCCATTTTGATCATTTGCTTGATGTGCCCGTTGTGATGGCCAAGACAGAAGCTCGTCTCATCGCTTCACCCACTGGCATTCGTCTTGTCGGGCAAACCGCCGGCGCAGGTGGCAGCCCGAGCCGCCGCTCTGGCGAGCAACGACAGAAGGTTTTCGATGCAGTGACCGCAGGCGACTCTCGCCGAATCGGTCCGTGGAAAATTCGCGTGCTTCCCGCCGCGCACGATCGATTGTTTGGCAGCATCCCTTTTGACGGCCAGGTTGCGTCGCATCCGCCGCGCCGGGCGGCAGACTGGGTTTGCGGTGAACCGCTGGCATTTCTCATCGAGGCATGCGGCCGACGGATCTACATCGATTCGGGCGGAACCTCTGCGCAGTTGCCGCCCGCAGAGCGCGTGGATCTTGCAATCCTTGGCGTTGCGCTTCCCGATTCCCGCGCGCGAATGGGATCTGCCCTGGGCCGTTTACAGCCACGTTACGTTTTGCCCAGCCACCAGGACAATTTCTTTCTGCCTTTGAGTCGCGGGTTCCAATTTGGTCCGCTCACCGATTTCGCTCGAGTCCGGCAGGAATGCCTGCGAGCAGGTTGCGGGCGCCTGATCGTGCTGGATTACTTTTCTCCATGGACGCTGCCGCGAGAGTGATTTGAAATCCACCTCTGGGCAGTTCGAGAGGAAGACAGAGGAAAATTGAAAAAAATCAGCCCCATGCCGGGCGTCGTTGAGCCTTGGAGTTTGGGAGCACGCGCGTCAAGATGCATTTTGTGGATGTGGAACCTGAGAAAGAGGCGGCGCGCGAACGCTACGGCCTTTTGCTCACTGCGCTTGCGCCCGTTATTCCGCAAATTCTCGGCAGCGCATTCAACATCTGGTACAACGCCGCGGTCATCGAGCCGTTGCTGAGTTCTCCGGATTTGAAGCGCCGCTTTTTCCAAACGGTCGTGGTTTACAACAGTGTCGTTTACCCGATCGGCGTCTTTGTGTGGCTGCAGCGAATTTTTTCGTTCCGTAGATTCTATCGCCGCCTTCAGGCGGGCGCGCCGGTGGACGCGCCATCGCTGGCGAAGGCGCGGCGGCGCCTCATTCATTTGCCCTGGTTTGCGGCGCTCATTTGTGGTGCCGCTTGGTTTTTGTGCATCCCGATTTTTATCGGCGCCCTTCTTCAGATACAAAATCCGCTCGATCCGCGGTTGCTCTGGCATTTGCCGGTTTCATTTTGCATTTCCGGTTTTATCGCCGTTACGCATTCGATTTTTCTGGTGGAACTGGCGAGCCATTGGAGCCTTTTTCCGGTTTTCTTTCGAGGCGAGCGCGCCGATCTCACGCCAAATGTCTTCACGCTTTCGGTGCGGGGACGCGGTATCTTATGGGCCGTGTCGGCGTCCGTGTGCCCAATCGCGTCGCTTTTGTTGCTCATGTTTGCCCCGCGCTCGGCATCGATGGACGCCGCATGGTTTGCTGTGTTTGTGGGAACGACCGGAATTACGTTCGGAATGTTTACGGCCCTCATGATCAGTCGGCTGGTAGCCAGGCCGCTTGATCAACTTCGCGCCGCGTCAGGGGCAGTTTCGCAGGGAGATTTGAGTGTGGAGCTTGCTTCCGCGGCAGCCGGACGCGCCGATGAATTTGGGCGGTTGCTGGGCGAGTTTGACCAGATGGTGCGCCAGCTCCGGGACAGAGAGAAGTTGCGCCAAACATTCGGCTTGCACGTCGGTAAACGCGCGGCGGAACAAATCCTCGCGCGCGATCCGGGATTGAGCGGCGTGGAGGAAGAGATCAGCGTCATGTTTGTAGATATGCGTTCCTGGACCGCGCGAACCAGCGTGTCGCCGCCGGCGGAAGTGGTGGAAGTGATGAACGATTTTTTTCGAGTGACGGTGCGCGTGGTGGAGGAAGAACACCGGGGAATGGTAAACAAATATCTTGGCGACGGATTCATGGCGATTTTTGGCGCCGGCAATTCCGATCGGGATCACGCCCGGGAGGCCGTGGCCGCCGGTCGCGATATATTGAGCGCGGTCAAAGCGCTAAACCGAGAACTAATAAACAAAGGACGCATCCCCATCCAGATTGGAATCGGCATTCATTGCGGTCCGGCGATTGTGGGAAGCATCGGCTCGCCGCAACGCTTGGAGTTCACCGCCATTGGGAATACGGTGAACATCGCCGCGCGTGTGCAAACCCTGACAAAAGCCGTAAACAGGCCGCTGTTGGTCACTGCCTCCGTGCGGCAGCGCGCTGGTGATTCGTTCAGTTTCGAAGAGTTGCCGCCCCAGGAAGTCCACGGAATGGAAAAACGACTGGCGGTTTTCGCCGTTCGCTGTGGAACGTGATCATGGTTTTGCTCTCCGATATCGTCGCTTACACAGATGATTTTTTGCGAGTCCGCCAGGTCGATGACTGGGAGAACGCGCGCAACGGTTTGCAGATTGAAAACTCTGGAAGCGTCAGTTCAATCGGCGCCGCTGTGGATGTTTCCACGCGCGTTCTGGCCGAGGCGGCGAAAAGAAAGGTAAATTTGCTGGTTGTGCATCACGGGCTGTTCTGGGCGGGTGTGCAGCCTGTCGCGGGCGCGTTTCGCCGCCAGTTAAAGCTGGCGCTCGACAGCGACATTGCGCTTTACAGCGCGCATCTCCCGCTGGATTTGCATCCAAAAGTCGGCAACAACGCACAGCTTGCTTCGGCGCTGGGAGTGAGATCAGTGCGGCCGTTTTTGGAAGTGAAAAATCAACCGATGGGACTCAAAGCGCGCGTCGCCATGTCTCGCAGAGAGTTGATTCGCCGACTTGAGCGCGCCGTCGGCGGTCCGGTAAAGCTGGCGGGTTGCGGTCCCGAAAAGTTGCGCGCGATCGCAATCATAACCGGCGGCGCGGGCTCAGAAATTTACCGGGTCGCCCGGGAAAATATTGACACTTTCATTACCGGAGAAGCGCCGCACTGGGCCGCGGTGGCCGCTGAGGAGCTGGGAATCAACCTTGTTTTGGGCGGACATTACGCCACGGAAGTCTTCGGTGTAAAAGCGCTGGCTGGGCATCTGGCAAAGCGATTCAAAATTCCGTGTACCTTCATCGATTGCCCGACGGGCTTGTGAGGCAGGCATTCTGGTTGCGGCGACCGCGAGCGTTGCAGCGGTTGGCAACGGCGAGCAGCAAGTGCTCAATCGCCAGAATTACAGGAAAAATTTCCGCTTCGCGTCCGGCGGCATTGGCTTTGGCAGTCGGTCTGGCACTTACACCGGTGCGGGTTTTCGCGGCGCGCGACAGCGGTCCACGCATCGCGCTTGCCGGGTACAAAGCTGTGCCTATTCACTACACGCCGCTTAACAAGATGATCATGTCCGTGCGCATTAACGGACAGCCAACGAATCTGCTCGTGGATACCGGGTCGAATCAGCTCATCCTCGACGCCGATGTTGCGCAGTCGCTGGGCCTGCGGCCCTCGCAACGGGGCCTCTATTACATTCGCTTTACTGAGATTCAAGGCCAGCCCCGAAAGCATTCGGGGTTGGTTACGCGGACAGTGTGACCGCAGGAGACATGAATTTTGGCAGCCACATGGTCGTCCTGCGCAGGCCGCCGCGTTCTGTGGCGGAACGCAGCCACGTCGATGGTGTCCTTGGCCTAAACATTCTCCTTCGGTATAAAGCGGTGATAAACTGCCGGAGCCAAATGGTTTTCTTCAAAGTCGATCAAAGGCGCCGAACCAATCTGGCGGCGATCGCTGGACCGGAAAATTTCATAAGAGTGCCTGTTAATCGCGCGCAAAACGGCGCGCTCACAGTGCGATGCTCCGTCAACGGCCGGATCGGGCGACTGGCCCCGAATGCCTTCGGGGCTGGCAGTCGATACCGGCGCGTTTGTCACGACGTTTGACGAGGGGTTCATCGAGTCGCTGCACATTCCCAGCGAGCCGACGCGGCTGGTTGCGCGTTTTCCCAATCGTGTGGAAAAGAAAATCCGAGTCGCAAAAATTGACGACTTGGAGATCGGCAGGTTCAAGGTATGTGCGAAGAAATTTGGGGTGGCCGCGCTTCCATATTTTGTGCTGTGGCAAGGGGACACAAAAATCAGCGGGATACTCGGTCTGGACACGCTTTACAACAATCAGGCCATTATCGATCTCGATGGGATGAATCTGTTGTTGAGATAGGGCTGCTGCGGAGGATGGCTTGAAGCCTTGGCCGGCTACACCTTCTTCTTGTTGGCTTTGAGCGCACCGGCGCCCAGTTGTTGTGCTCGGGCCGCCGCGCGCTGGGCCTGGGCGCTGCGCCCGGTAGCCTGATAAGCTTCGGCGAGATGTTTCCATGCCAATGGCGATGATGGCAGCAGACGCGTAGCTTTCTCAAGGGCGCGGACGGCCTCCAGATGGCGTCCTTGCTTTTGATAAGCAACGCCGAGGTGTTCCCACACCGGACCATAAGCCGGCTTAAGGCTTGCGCCTCTGCGCAAATATTCCACAGCGGCGTCGTGTTGGCCTGTGACAAGCAGGCAATATCCCAGTTGCGATTGCACAAGATAATCTTGGGGAAGCAATTTTGCGGCGCGTCGGAGCGGCGGGATCGCCTGGGCAGCCTTATTCAAATTAATATAACTAAAACCGAGCACCGCCGCGATCTCTCCATCGTTTGGCAAAATCTGAGCCGCTCTGGCGAGAGCGTTTAACGCGGTTGCGGCGTGCCCCATGGAATTTTCCACGAGAGCCAGATCCAGCCAGGCGTAGGGATCGCGCGGTGCCAAAGCGAGGGCCTTTCGAACGGCGCCTGCGGCCTCCGCACGGTAACCCAGATGGTACGCGATATAGCCCCACAGCAGCGCGGCATTCTCACTTCGGGGATATTTGTCAGCCAACTTCCGGAAATAAAATCGCGCTTCCGGCAAATTCCCACGCTTTGCCGCTGCGAATCCCGACGCAAAAAGCGAATCTCTAAGAGCGGGATCTGCCGGCAGAGAAGTTTGCGGCGTCGATCGTTTAACGAGTTTCTCCGGCGGCGGCAGCTTTTTGAGCAAGCGATCAACGGAGACATCTTCGGCGGCGGAAGCTGCGCTCAGCGCCAAAGCCAGCCAATAGGCCGTTGCTCGAGGGGTTAAGTTCACTGCTGCGCATTGTAAGGAAACTCTGGCACGGAATCCAAGTAAAAACAAGGCTTGCCTTTCCCGGCAGTCCCTGCTAGGAGCGCCGAAAAAATTTCGCAACTTGAAATTGTTCATCCCACGTTGGTTCGCTGTCGCCATCCTTTTTGCTTTTCTGGCTGCGCGGCCCGCCTTTGCCCGGTCGTGCGTCTGGAAAGTGACGGACTCGGCCGGCCACGTGCTGTATCTCGGCGGCTCGGTGCACGCGTTGCGCAGCAGCGATTATCCGCTTCCCGCAGCCTTCGACGTCGCGTTTCGCGCCTGTTCGCGGCTGGTTTTTGAAGAAGATCCTGCGAAGGCGGAGCAAAGCGCAAAAGAATTATTGCGGGCCGGAACCTATCCAAAAGGCGATAACCTGAAAAATCACGTCGATCCCCGCACGTACAATTATTTGCGACGTTTTTTTGCCCTGCTCGGCGTGCCGGAAACCAAATTCAATAAGTACCGGCCATGGCTTATCAATTTGATGCTGGCCTCTCCCTCGAGCGAATATCTCAAGTTGGGCGTGGAACGCTATCTGGCATCGCGCGCCCGGGCCGCTTCCAAACCGGTCTTCGGCTTGGAAAGTCCCGTTGAACACAACGCCTTTTTCGTGAACCTGAACGACCGCGAGGCGGAAGCGCTGTTGTTGATTCTGTTCATCAACGCCAGTCGTGAGGATCCGGCCAGCGCGAGACTGATCAACGCGTGGCGACGGGGCGACGCCGAGGCGCTCACTCGAATGCTACAGGATTCGTTTCGTGAAGTTCCAGCGCTGGGGCAGCGCCTCATCGATATCCGCAATCGCAACTGGCTGCCGAAGATCGAAGGCTATTTGCGCAGCGGCAAAACGTATTTCGTCGTCGTTGGCGCGGGGCACATGGGCGGCCCCAATGGTTTGCTGGCATTGCTCAAGGCGCGCGGTTACAAAATCGAACAGCTTCCGTAGCAGCCTGAGGTTTCCTCCCGCCGAACGCCGGCAAAAACGGGCAAGCAGGGTCGCATTTCGCGCCGGACTCCAATTCTGGACAATGCGATCCGACGCCGGTCGGGCCCTTACTTTTTTTCTTTTCGGAAATTGGAGAAGGCTGTTGTTTGTTCGCCGATGACTCATCTGGAGGATCGGCAGGCAAGCACGCGCGCCGCGGGTGTCGTCGGCATTGCTGTTCTATGCAGCCGGCTGCTCGGCTTGATTCGGGAAATGGTCTTTGCCGGTCTGTTCGGCGCGGGGAGAAATCTCGACGCGTTCCTGATGGCGTTTCGGTTGCCCAACCTGCTGCGTGATTTGTTTGCCGAGGGCGCGCTTTCGACAGCGTTCATCACTACATTTTCCAAAAAGATCGCCGTGGAAGGCGATTCTGCGGCCTGGCGACTGGCAAACAAAGTGGCCACGCTCACTGGCGTATTCATGAGCGCGGTGACGCTGCTGGGCATCGCGTTTGCGCCGCAACTGGTGGAGCTTTTAACCTGGGGCAGCTGGTCGCCGGACAAAACGGTGCTGACCATTCTGCTCACCCGGATCATGTGGCCATTCATGCTGCTGGTATCGCTCGCGGCGCTGGTCATGGGAATGCTGAACGCGAAACATGTGTTCGGTCCGCCTGCGATGGCGTCGAGTTATTTTAACCTCGGCTCGATAATCGCCGGCGTGGGGATTGGTTGGTGGATCGATCCGCATTTTGGCGCGCGCTCCCTCACAGGACTGGCAATCGGCACCTTGGTCGGTGGCGCCTGGCAATTGCTGGGGCAGTTTCCCTCTCTCTGGCGCGTCGGCTACAGGTATCATCCCGATTTTCAATGGCGCGACGAAGGCGTGCGCACCGTGCTGATGTTGATGGGACCGGCAGTGATCGCAGCCAGCGCCGTGCAGGTAAATGTGCTCATCAACAGCGGGTTCGCCGCCAGCCTTGGCAATGGCCCGGTGAGCTGGCTGAACATTGCGTTTCGCCTGATGCAGTTGCCGCTGGGAATTTTTGGCGTGGCGATCGGCACCGTTACGCTTCCGTTGGTTTCGAAAAGCGCGGCCATTGGGAACATGGGCGAGTTTCGCGCCATTCTCGCTCGCGGCATTCGGCTGGCGTTTTTGCTGACGGTGCCTTCGGCAATTGGGCTGGCGATGTTAGCGTCGCCAATCGTCAGCGTGATTTATCAACACGGCCGGTTCGATGCCGAGATGACTCGCCAGACTGCTGCCGCGTTGCAGTTTTATGCCGTGGGCCTGGTTTCCTACGCCGCGTTGAAGGTGTTAACGCCGGCGTTTTACGCCATCGGCCAGCGCAACATCCCCATGATCATCAGTTTTGTAGCTATTGGGGCAAATCTTTTTCTGAACTGGCTGTTCACTTTTCGGCTCGGATGGGGACACCGCGGCCTGGCTTTTTCCACCAGTCTGGTGGCGACGCTCAATTTCATTTTGCTGTATGGGCTGATGCGTCGTCACTCCCGCAGATTGGAGACCCGCCAATTGCTCCTGAGTCTCGGCAAAATAGGCGTGGCGGGCGTCCTGCTGGCGCTGGTTTGCTGGGGCGCCAATTATTGGTGGTTCGATCACTGGATGCAGCTGCGATTTTTCCCAAAGCTGTGCAAACTGCTCCTGACCATTGCGCTTGCAGGCGCCGTATTTTTCACCAGCGCGTACTGGCTGCGCGTGTACGAGGTGCACGACATCGTGGATATTTTTCGGAGAAAAATCCGACATCAATAGCGTTGCAGCAGGGTTCGCGGCGAGACGGCAGCGCCGCACGAGTTCGTGGCGATTCTTCGCTACGCAGACGGTTCAGCGCAGCGCCTGGTCGAGGTCTTCGATCAGGTCGTCGGCATTTTCCAACCCGATCGACAGTCGCAAAAGGTTTTCCGGCGATGTTGTGCCCGGCCCTTCAATCGACGCCCGATGTTCGATGAGGCTTTCCACGCCGCCCAGGCTCGTGGCGCGAGTGAAAATTTTCGTGGCGGCAGCCACAGCCATGGCCGCGTCGCCACCGCCTTTGACCTCGAAAGAAAGCATCCCGCCGAATTCCGACATTTGTCGCGCAGCGATCTCGTGGCCGGGGTGCGACTCCAATCCCGGATAGTGCACGCGCTCAACTTTCGGATGTTGCGCGAGAAAATCGGCGACCTTCATTGCGTTGTGCGAGTGCGCGCGCATTCGCCACGGCAGCGTGCGCATGCCACGCAGGATTAACCAGCAGTCGAAAGGCGAGGGGACGGCGCCGCCTTCGTATTGAGTTCTGCGGATCCGCTGGAAGAAATCGTTTTCCGTTTTAGTCACCACAATGCCGCCCAGAACATCGCAGTGGCCGCCAAAATACTTGGTGGTGGAGTGCAAAATCAAATCCGCGCCCAAGTCAAACGGACGCTGCAAGACAGGCGCCCAGGTGTTATCGCAAACAAACGTGACCCCGGCATCGCGCGCGATTTTTGCAACCGCGCGCAGATCGACGATTCTCAGTAGCGGATTGGACGGCGTCTCGGCCCACGCCAGCTGCGTGTTTGGGCGCAATGCCTTCTGCACCGCGGCAAGGTCGCTCATGTCCACGAAATCGGCCTGCAGCCCCCAGCGCAGAAAGATTTCCCGCAGCAACCGCGTGGTGCCGTAGTAGGCGTCCACATGTGCGAGCACATGGTCGCCCGGGGCCAGGGCCTGAAAAATAGCCATGCTCGCTCCGGTGCCAGAAGCGAACGCGGCGGCGTTGGCGCCGCCTTCCAGCGCAGCGATTCCCTGTTCGAGCGCCTGCCGATTTGGGTTGTTGTTGCGCGAGTACATGAACCCACGCGAATACGCGCCGTCCGGATCGCGCTCAAACGTCGTGGAAAGGTAGATGGGAGACGAAACGGCTCCTGTCGCCGGATCGATGCCGTGCCCTGCGTGGACTGCCAGAGTTTCAATTCTCATTGTGCTTACAAGATTCAATGCACGCTACGATCAGCACGGCGAGTTGTCGATTTTGGCAACCCGGCCTGGCATTCCGTCGCCGCTCGCCGCAAAATCCGCGCAGAATTCCCATGCCGGTTTCGATTTGACGCCGCTGCTACCCCGGCGCAAATAGCAAATCTGCATTTTGTCCCGGGACGGGACTCAGATTCTCATGACGATTTACGAAGACGATCCAACGTTCAAGATGGCCTGCGACCAGTTCCAGGTCATCGCCGATTACCTCAATATCGATCGCAATGATCGCGCCCGGCTCATGTACCCCAAGCGGGCCATTGCCGTTACGCTTCCTGTGCACATGGATGACGGCAGCACGCGCACTTTCCATGGGTATCGCGTCCAGCATCATTTGACTCTTGGCCCTACCAAGGGCGGCACCCGGTTCGCGCCCTCGCTGTCGATGGGTGAAACGGCGGCGCTCGCCATGTGGATGAGCTGGAAATGTGCCCTGAACAATTTGCCGTACGGCGGCGCCAAAGGCGGAGTTTCAGTCGATCCCACCAAATTGTCGCGCACTGAGCTGGAAGCCGTTTCCCGCCGTTACATGCAGGAAATGATTCCCTTTGTCGGTCCGCATACCGACATCATGGGACCCGACATGGGCACCAATGAGCAGGTGATGGCCTGGTTCATGGACACGTATTCGGTGCACCAGGGCTATTGCGTCAGCGAAATTGTGACTGGCAAGCCTGTAGCGCTCGGCGGGACCGAAGGTCGCCGCGAAGCCACCGGGCGCGGCGTCGTTTACCTGATTGAACGCGCCATGAACATTTTGAAGTTGGACCCCGAGAAATGCACCGCGATCGTGCAGGGGTTTGGCAACGTCGGGTCCGTTGCGGCGCTGTCGCTGGCTTACAAGAGCGGGGTAAAAGTGGTGGGCATCAGTGATGCGCACGTGGCCCTCTACAATCCCAAGGGAATTGACGTCAAAGCGGCCGAACAGCACGTGATCAAAAAGGGTAACCTTCGCGAATTCTGTGGAGGCGAGCGAGTGGCGCCCGATGAATTTCTTACTCTGCCATGCGACATTCTGGTTCCGGCGGCGGTCGATCGCGTTATCAACGGCAAAAACGCCGGACAACTCAAATGCCGCATCCTGGCCGAAGCGGCCAATGGCCCCACTACACCCGAAGCCGATTTGATTCTGGAGAAACGCTGGGATGAAGTGTTTGTCATTCCCGACATCTTGTGCAACGCCGGCGGCGTCATCGTCTCCTATTTTGAATGGGTCCAGGGATTGCAATCCTATCTCTGGTCAGAGATGGAAGTGACCGACAAACTTTTCCGCATTCTGGAGCATTCATTCTCGCAAGTGATTCGCAGAGCCAAATCTCACAAGATTTCGCACCGAACCGCGGCCATGGCCATCGGCGTTGAACGAGTGCTTCGGGCTAAAAAAATGCGCGGGCTGTTCCCGTAAATGGATCGGGCGGCTGCTGCTGTCGCCCTTTGCAACCTGGCCTGGGCCGCGGCGGTCTGGCAATGTTACGGCCAAAAGACAATGAAGTTTTCGCACAGCGAAGACGATCGGGAAGGCAAACACCTCGACGTGCTCACGGACGAGGAAAACGGGCTGCGGATCGTGGTCTCGCGCCTGGGCGCGGAGTTGATCAGTCTCGCGCGAATCAATGAAGCCGCCGAGTGGACCGGCTTTCTGTATCGCGATAACGATTTGTCGCAGCCTTCCAGCGGCTGGGCCAACCACGCCATGGTGATGGGCTATTATCTTCACCGGCTCAAGAACGGTCACAGCTTTTATCGCGGCCACGAGATCAGGGGAGGCAATCACGGCTTTCTGCGCTCCAAAATCTGGCATTTCGCCGGAGCCGCGCTCGGAGGAAGCGGTGCATCATTGAAATATCGGATCACGCCTGCGGACTTTTCGCCGTGGGAATATCCGTTGAAGGTCGGTGTCGATCTGACCTATACGCTTGAGCTGAACAAGGTGCGTGTCCTGTTCGAATTCCAAAATCACGAGACAGATCTGACCGCGCACGTCGGATTCGGTTTGCACCCCGGATTTGGAGCCGCCTCCTTCGAAAGTTTTCGGCTCCAGATGCCACGCGGTTGCTACCGGCGGCATTTCGCGCCAGGCAATTACCTCTCCGGTCAGACGCGCGATATCGAATTCGCAGGCGGCGAGATGCCGTTTCCCAGAACGGAATTGCCCGGCTCAATCATTCTGGAACTGGTTGACGTGCCGCGCCGGACGTTCTCCTATGTCGATCCGCCCAGCGGCCGCTGGGTGATGCTCGATCTGACGGGCGTTCCCTATCTCACCTTGTGGTCCGATGGCGGACCTTTCCTTTGCGTTGAACCGTGTTGGGGATTAACCGATCATCACGAACAACGCCCCTTCGAAAACAAGGAGGGAATCCAGACCATTTCGCCCAACGGCACTTTGCGCGCCGCCTTCAGCATGGCGCCGGAACTTGCCTCCAGCGATTAGCCGGATGCCTACACTTGCAACAATTCACTGTCACAGCGACCTCTGCTTATGTTAACCGCTTCTCTCCAAGCCCTGCTGGCGCAAGCAATCGACTACGCAGGCATGTTTCCGCCTGCCAGCCTGGACCTTGAAACCGCGCTGAAAAATCAGGCCCAGTACCTTCGCTCCGAAGACGCATGGATGCTGCACACTTTCGTTCTTCCAGTGGAACAGTTCGATGCAGCCAAACCATTCCTCGCGCAGTTCGATCCTCAACATCCCTTGCGCGTCGCTGCGCTTGGGCCAAGAGCCGCCAACGCGGAGATTTTCCTCGAGACGCTGGAAAGCTGTGACGCGGCGATTCGTGCGTTTGCCAAGTACGATGTGGATCTGATCTCAATCAGCCATCTCGAGATGCCGCTGCCTTTGGATGCCGACTCTTCGCTGCTCAGTGAAGCCAGGGCCATTCTGGGCGATCTGCCCGTTTTTTGGGAAACACCGCCGGAACGCGCCGGCCATACGATCGCGTTGCTCGCCGAGTTCAATTCCAATCAGGACGCGCCGACTTTTGGTTGCAAAATGCGCACCGGCGGCGTGACGCCGCATGCGTTTCCCACCTGCGCGCAAATCGCCGGCGCGCTTGTTACGCCGGCGACTCATCAGGTGCCAGTCAAGTTCACCGCCGGGTTGCACCATCCCATCCGTCAGTTTCGCGACGAAGTGAAAACGAAAATGCACGGCTTTCTAAACGTGCTGGGAGCAGCCGTTCTGGCTGCGGAACATCGATGGGACGCTTCGCAAACCGCGCTCATGCTGGAAGATGAGAACCCCGCTTCATTTCGTTTTACCGACGACTGTTTTGCCTGGCGCCAATGGAAGATCGGCATCGAACGCCTGGCATATCGCCGCAAATTCGCCGTCTCATTCGGCAGTTGCAGTTTCGACGAACCGCGCCAGGACCTGCGCGCGCTGGCCTGGCTGTGAAACGGCGCCGAAGACCCCGCTCGGCTTGAGGTGCGGCGCCTCGCACGGATCTCCCGATCTTCGTTCCGGGAAAATGTTTCAACATTGTTACCAAAAAAAGATTGCCCTCGCGCCGGGTCCTGGCACTCTCACCATCAGCGGCAATCTTTCCTTCCTCGGCACGGGCTCTAACATGAGCTGCAACGTTAGCTCGACCAGTGTGGACAACGTCCAGGTCTCCGGTACGGCGGCACTGCACGGCAAATTGTCCGTGACGGTGAGCGCTACGGGAGATTTTACGCTCCTGCACGCCGGTCAAGGCCTGAACAACACAATGTTCGACAGTTATTCGTTCACTTACATCGGATGCTTTTCTGCCAGCGTCGAATACCGTAACAATAGCGACGGTAGCAGTGACGTGATTCTTCACGTTGTAACCACGTGTGATTAAGTATGCGTGGGTTGATCACTCATTTTTGGTGTGCGGCCATCGTGTGTCTGCTGGGGATGGAGATCCCCAGAGTGTTGGGACTGGCAAACGCCAGTCCCAAACCGCGGGAGTCGGGGTCAGGTAGAACGCTAAGCTCAGCAGAGCGCGTGGCGTATCAGTATGCGATTGAAGAGATCTATTGGCGCCACCGGATATGGCCGAAGGATAATCCAGGGCCGAAGCCGCCGCTCGATGCGGTGATTTCGCGGGAGCAGATTGAGAAGAAGGTCAGCGATTATCTGCGCAAATCGCAGCTTGTCACGGAGCAACGGGGCTGGCCAATAACTCCGGGCGAGCTGCAGGCCGAAATGGATCGCATGGCCAGCCACACGAAACGGCCTGAGGTGTTAGCTGAGCTTTTTGCGGCTCTTGGGAACGATCCCTTTGTGATCGCTGAGTGTCTGGCGAGGCCGATTGTCGCACAGCGGCTGAGTGGGGAACTTGGTGTGGTGGCGGGCGCAACGCCTGCGCCGAGCGATTTGCCTGAAGCCGGCGCGGCTGCTTCTACAGAGAACCGCATCCCTGTTATGACGAACTTGGATAACGCCCGGTACAAGCTGCCCGAAATTGCTCCGCTGGACTGTGCTGACGATACTTGGACTGCTACCACAACTGTCAACGCCCCCGACGCGCGCTACGGGCACACCGCGGTGTGGACGGGGAGCGAGATGATCATTTGGGGTGGATGGGACGGCACACTACCCGATTTGAACACCGGCGGCAGATACGATCCCGCTACGGACAGTTGGACAGCGACCAGCATCACCAACGCGCCCATCGGCCGATGGCTTCACACCGCAGTTTGGACGGGCACCGAAATGATCGTGTGGGCAGGAGGTGATGGTACGAACTTTTTGAATACTGGGGGTAGGTACAACCCGGCCGACGACACTTGGACCGCTACCAGCACGGCCAACGCGCCGCTCGCCCGAGCCAATCAGAGCGCAGTCTGGACCGGCAGCGAGATGATCGTTTGGGGTGGGTACGACTACGCTCACGGCAATTTTAACACTGGCGGGCGCTACAATCCCAGCACGGACACCTGGACAGCTACCAGCACAGTCAATGCGCCGGTGGCGCGATGGGCCCACAGCGCCGTGTGGACAGGGAGCGAAATGGTTGTCTGGGGCGGAACTGATGAGATTCCTAACCATCCCTACTTGAACACGGGCGGCAGATACAATCCAGAGACGGACAGTTGGACGCCCACCGGCATCCCCAATGATGTGCTGGGCCGTGCCGGTCACTCGACAGTCTGGACTGGAAGCGAAATGATGGTTTGGGGGGGCACTGATTCCACTTTCAATGATTCCAACACCGGCGGTAGATACAACCCGAGTAGCGATAGTTGGACGCCTACCAGCACGACGAACGCGCCCTCGCCGCGAGACTTGCACACGGCAGTGTGGACCGGCCGTGAGATGATCGTCTGGGCGGGGGGGTTCTGTTGTCCAACTATCGATTTTAACGACGGGGGCAGATACGATCCCGGCAGCGATAGTTGGAGAGCGACCAGTATTGCAAACGCCCCCCATGCCAGATTGTCTCACACGGCGGTCTGGACGGGGAAGGAAATGATCGTCTGGGGCGGAATTTACGTCGTCGGTAACAATGTTTACTTTACAAACACTGGAGGGAGATACTGCGCGCAGGGCGGCCCCTCGCCCACACCGACTCCTACTGCCAGCCCGACGCCGACCGCAACTCCTACGGCTACAGTAACCCCAACTCTAACTCCGACACCTACGCCGACAGCAACGCCCAGAGTAACGCCGACGCCGAGGCTTCAGCCGACACCGAGATCTCGCCCAACGCCGGCGCCGCGCCCGTAGCTCGGTTGAATACTCAGCCAGGAATGGCTTTGAGCATTTCGTCGTTCATCGGCAGGCTGCGGCGGCGGCGACTTTGCGGTCATCGCAACGTTCGCTGACGAAACGGCAGCAGTTTACAGTCGGATCGAATTCTGAACGGGGGTGCGTTCGCGAGCGAATCGTTGACGTTGTCGTGCTCACGCTGAATTGTGGCTCATCTCCGGGAGAAACTGTGCGATCGTTGCGGTACTGACCGCGACGCCAGCGGCTGCGACTGGTTGGTGGATAACGCCGAGCGATGTGCCCTTCTGTCGTAGCTACAACGATCCCGTCTTTGATCGGGATCAGCTTTGCGTGACGCACCCGTGGTGGAGGCGTGAATGCGCGAACGGCGTCGCGAAAACGCTGCGTGCGCGCTGCGATGTTCGTGAGATCACTCATACTTTTGGCAGGCGTTCAGCGACGGGTCGGTTTCCCTAGCATGGCTAAGGGGTAGGGCGTCCCTCCTTCCAAAGCCCACGGTTCCTTCCGTGGGCAACACTGCCCTTCGCATAGTCGGCACGCTTGTCGCACTCAAACATTGCTCCCGATTTGGCGCTGAAAGGGATCTGCGTCGGAGCACGATGAACGACATGTCGAGTTCTCGCCAGCGGCTGGGGAAAAACCCCTGGCACAAAAACGCTGTGCTGTTTGGCGGCCTGCTCAGTTTCCCTTTGCGTCGCCTCCTGGCGCATCGCCAACAGTAATGCGCGCATGTTATCGATCCGACACACCTTAAGTCCGCAAGATAAGCTTGCAGTGCTGAACTGCAGGCGACTTCCGGCTCGGCTTAACAGTACGGAAACAGCACTGCTGCTCGGGCTTCACGATCACGATATTGCTGTTCTGGTGAGCGCGAAGCTCTTGCAGCCGCTCGGCAAGCCCGCGCAAAACGCGCCCAAGTATTTCGCAGCGATCGACGTGACCACGCGGGCAGAAGATCGGGAATGGCTCTCAAATGCGACCAAGGCGCTGGCTCGACATTGGCGAGTGAAGAACGGCCGGACCTCGCCAAACGCTCGGTTGAAAGTAGCTGCCGTAGGCTCGGGCCGTAGGTAAATGGAGTGTTCCGACCAGGCGCCCAAAAGCATCGATTCTTTGGGACAAACAGGCGACCAAACAGAGCGATGCCGTTCGATTCAGCGCGCGCCGCCTTGATCCGCCTTGATCGCCTTAACCTGCCCGTCGCGGCGAGCGACCGTAAGCAATTGTAAAATATCTGACCGCACGTTATCGGGCAGCTGAAGCGTGTAGTGCTTCAAATCGAATCACTTTGTCTGTCGCCGCGGCTTCATAGTCTTCGAGAGCAGGGCAAATTACGACCGCCCCCTTTGCGTACGCTTCATGCACGGCGCGGCTACCGTGTCCCAATGCTTCCTGAGCAAACCTTTGCGGATATCCGCACGCTTTCGCCCGTTGAGCCCACGCGTGCCGATATGAATGCAAGCTGACGCCGTGAATGCCTGCAACTCGGCAGCGACGGCGAAACTCCGCCGAGCGATGATTTGCGGAAGTTGGCTTGATCGTCGGAAACAGATCGCCGGAGAGAGGCAACGACTGAAGTAGTTTGCACAGCTTTCGTCCGATTGTTAGGCGAGCCGGCTCGCTAAGTGGTCCGAGTTTCTTCCGACGATAAATGAGTACGCCGTTCCTCCAATCGACCTTCTCTGCGGCGAGATTTGCTGCATCAGTTTGAGCGGCTCCGGTTTCGTAGAGCAGCTCGTAAAAATCGCGGCGCTCACGGTTCTGTTCAGAAGCGATAATTGCTGCGTGTTCCTTCGCCGTGATCGCTCTCTTGCTCCTGCTCCGGATTTTAGGCCACGCTCGTTTTGTTAGGATTGGCCAAGGGAGCCAGCCAAGATCGAGAGCCAAGTTGTGAAGGCGTCGCAAATAGTGAGCGACGCAGTTCCCATTTGCATGAATGATGTCGAGCAGGTTTGCACCGGGCGTTTGGACCAGCGGTTTTGCACGAATTGAGTTGTAAGCTTTGCTGCGAAATGCACGAGCGCACCGTTCCTGCGTTGAGGAAATTCCATGCGTCGCCATTTCGTCCATAACTGCTTGCCAAGTTCGCTCGGCCATTTTTGGGATCATGGGCGGCAAGATAGGTGCGAGCGAGATTGAGATTTAGTGTCGGCTGCCGATGCGATTCATTCATCGCATTGAGCAGGCGCTCTGCGTCGCGTTTGTCGCTGGTGCGAAGTGATCCCTGTTTCGATGAATCGTTTTCCTGCCAGTAAAAGGTGCCGTTACGTCGGCGATACAGTCGGTATTTGAGTTGCACGTTGTTCTCCACGTTGAGGACAATGCACGCGCCGAATTTTTTCCGTTAGCGAGTAGTGGCGGAGTTGCAGCAGTGTCAGTGCGAATTGTGCATTCGCGGCTCGGTCTGCTGGCAAATCTGCTGGCACTTCTCGTTTTTCCGGTCCTGCCAGCTGGAGAAGTCGCTCACCTCAAACGGCTTAAAATTTGGCTCCAGCGGTAGGATTCGAACCTACGACCAATCGGTTAACAGCCGACCGCTCTACCACTGAGCTACGCTGGATTGAAAATTGTGGGCGTATATTTTCGCGTAGCGATTTGCAAGAGGCAACTGCCAATCCTGCCCGCTCTGGCGCCGCGTGATTTCAGTTTGTCGCGTGCGCGCCTGCGCACGCAATTCTCTCTGATTCAGCGCGCAAATGCGCCACGTCCGCTCCATCCGCAAATTTGATTCTGATTCGGCCAGAGCCCGAGCTCCAGCCGCGCACCCGGGGGAAAATTGGTTGCGGGGGCTGGATTTGAACCAGCGACCTTCAGGTTATGAGCCTGACGAGCTACCAGGCTGCTCCACCCCGCGAGCGTAAAATAATTTCGCACCGGCAACTCTGCAAATGCAAAAATTTACCGGCGACGCCAAAAACCGAATCGCGGAGCGGCGTCAATACGGGAGGCGATTTGCCGGTGAAAATGTTGAGCGCCGCGAATCGCGTTTGCTTTAGCCGCCAGGGCGGCTTCTTTGAACTGTGAACGAGCGAATCCTTGTCGGCACGGCCAGCTGGTCGGATCCGGGATTTGTGGCGCGTTGGTATCCGAAAAAGCTGCCCGCCTCCGAACGCCTCGCCTGGTACGCCCAGCACTTCGAGCTCGTGGAGGTGAACTCAACGTTTTATTCGGCGCCCGAGCCGCGAATGATTGAACGCTGGTGCGCGGCGACGCCCCGCAATTTCACGTTCGATGTCAAGATGCACCAGCTTTTTTCATTTCATTCCACACCGGTGAAGCTGTTGCCGCCAGATTTGCAGCGACGCGCAACGACGGACGCCAAAGGGACCGTGAAGCCCACTCCGGCTTTGCAGGAGGCGCTGCTGGAAATCTTTTTGCGTTCCATTTCGATCTTTCGCAACGCCGGAAAACTCGGCGTGTTGCTGCTTCAGCTTTCTCCGGCATTTTCTCCGCGCAAACATCACCTTCAGGAGTTGGAATCATTTCTGAAACTGCTGGATGGCTACGAGCTGGCGATCGAGTTTCGCAATCGCCACTGGGCGGTTGGCGGGCAACTGGCCTCGACCCTCAGCTTTCTGCGGGAACACGGCGTAATCTTTGTCAACGTTGACGCGCCGGCGTCGGATCATTTCACCGTAATGCCGTCGGACGTAAACGCGGTGACCAATCCTCGCCTCGCATATCTTCGGTTACACGGACGCGACGCCAGGGCGTATGTGACCGGCAGAACCGTGGCTGCGCGCTTTGATTACGATTACAGCGACAAGGAAATTGCCGAAGTGGCGGAGCGCAGCAAAAAGCTGGCCCGGGAAGCGCGCGAGCTTCACGTAATTTTCAATAACAACAATCTCGATTACGCGCCGCGCGCAGCCGAGCGCCTGCGCAAGGCGCTGGGCCAAATCCTGGAGACCGCTCCGAAACCATTGGAATTGTTTTAGAGCGTTGCCAGATGAGCGCACAGGGCAGTCCAACCAAACCGCCGAAAAACGGGTCTCGCATCCCGACCCTCGAAGTCCGGTGCGCGGCGGCGCTGCTGATGGTCGGGCAGACGGCAGACCGAGCCTGAATCATGCAAAACTTGCAAAGACCGAGCCCGGAGGTCCACGAAATACCTTTGCCGGGGCCTTTGGCCCGGCTCAAGCGCTGGCTGGTGGCCCATCACATGACTTTGCTAACCATCGCCGACACTCCGCACTCGATCGCGCTCGGTTCAGCCATAGGCATCTTCTTTGGGTTTACTCCTCTGTATCCCTTAAAAACTTTGCTATCACTCGCTGTCGCCTGGATTTGTCGCTGCAACAAAATTGCCGCGGCGATCGCAGTCACGCTCCATGACGTTTTGATCTGGGCCATGCCCGCCGTTTACCTGGCCGAATATCATTTGGGCTGCTGGAGCCTGCGTTGGCCCCCAGCGCATCGGGTGCATTTTCGCCAGTTTGGACTGCGCGACTACGCGCATTGGCATGTCTTTTCGCGGGTGGTTTGGCCGACTTTTTGGCCGATGCTGGTCGGTTCGCTTTTTCTCGCCGTGCCATCGGCTGTCGTCGTCTATTTCGCGATGCATCTGCTGGTAAGTCGGGCGCAGGCGTCTGAAAAGACCGGATAAAGTGCCCGGCCGCTTCTTGGTTTCATCAGCGGTTTGCGAATCGACGCGCGTCGATTAAGGTGCTGCCGTTCCAGGGGAATCTATGCGTGTGCCACGTTTTGCTCTGACGTTCTTTTCAACAACAGTTGTCGGCGTCGCGTTGCTCCGCCCTGTTATGGCGGCCGAATCATACCTGATTGCCGACGCCCAAACCGGCTACATCCTGGAGGAACAGGAGGGAAGAAAAAAACTACAGGTTGGCAGTCTGACGAAGGTTGCCACAGCGTGCGTTGTGCTGGATTGGGCAGAACGAAAATCAGGCGACCTGAACCGAATCGTGACGATTCCTCCCGAAGCGTTCCAAGGGATAAGCGAAAACCCGATCGGTTTCCAGCCGGGCGACGCGATTAGTTTAAAGGATCTTTTGTACGCAGCTCTTGTGCAATCTGATAACATCGCGGCTTACACGCTGGCTTACCATATCGGGTCGCAACTGGAATCGCTCCTCCCGGAGGCGAGCGGAAAATTAAGGCCGGTGGATGCGTTCGTGAGCCAGATGAATGCGCTGGCCAAACATCTGCGGATGGAGCGCACGCGCTTTGTGAATCCGCACGGTATCGATTACAAGGTGAAACCTTTGCCGTATTCAACCGCCGAAGACATGGCGCGCCTTACCCGCTACGCCATGAACAAGCCGAGCTTCCGTTTTTACGTCTCGCAGAAAGAACGTCCCATCGCGTTCGACCGGGCTGGCCACAGGCTGAACTACGTGCTGCGCAACACCAATGAACTTCTGGGCAAAATGGGTATCGATGGAGTCAAGACGGGACGTTCATCACGCTCTGGCGAGTGCCTCATCCTGTATGCCAATCGCGAAGCCGAAGTCGTGCGCCAGGGACAGATGGAGACCGTTTATCCGCGGCATCTGATGGTGGTACTCCTGGGCAGCACCGACCGATTTGGCGAAGGGGCAGCCCTTCTGCAACGGGGCTGGCAGCTCTACGATCAATGGGCAGCCGGCGGTCGCGTGGCCGACTCCAAGAAAATGCTTTGATTCCATCACAGGGAAAATGAGGACGCGGATTGGCGTTCTAACCAGCGGCGGCGATTGTCCCGGACTTAATGCCGTTCTGCGCGCAGTGGTTCTGGCCGCGGAAAAAAGGGGCTGGGAAGTAGTCGGTTTCCGCGACGGATTTGAGGGCTTGCTGCCTCCGGGCAACCACGTGATTCTCGATCGCGGCAGCGTCGTCGGCATCATGGCCCTGGGCGGCACGATGCTGGGAACCACAAACCGCGGCCATTTTGTAGCCAAAATCGGAGCGGGCGACCGGACGATTGTTCCCGCCCGGATCATTGCGGAGGCCAAAGAAATTCTGGACGATCTTCACGTCCAGGCGTTGATCGTGATCGGCGGCGATGGTTCTATGGTCACCGCCCAGCAATTACAGGAAGCCGGCATCAACTGCATCGGCGTCCCCAAAACCATCGACAACGACCTGGAAGCAACGGCCACCACATTTGGATTCGATTCGGCCGTTGATGTGGTGGTGGATGCGCTGGACCGCCTGCATACAACGGCCGCCAGCCATCGGCGCGTCATGGTAGTCGAAGTGATGGGGCGCCACGCGGGATGGATCGCGCTGCATGGCGGACTGGCCGGCGGCGCCGATGTCATCCTGATTCCCGAAATTCCCTTCGATTATCACAAGATCGCAGACGTAATCAAAGCGCGCGAGGCGGCCGGTTACCCGGGCACTGTGGTTGTTGTGGCCGAAGGGGCGCGCCCCAAACATGGTGAACAGGTCAAGCGCCACGTGGAGGGCGGCGAGTTTCGCCTCGGCGGCATCGGGGAAATTGTGGCGCGCGAGATCACCAACCGCACCGGCAGAGAGACGCGCTGCTGCGTGCTCGGTCATTTGCAGCGCGGCGGCGCGCCGACCACGCTGGATCGCATTCTCGCCACGCGCTTTGGCGTGAAAGCGGTGCAACTGGCTGCCGAAGGCCATTTCGGTTCCATGGTCAGTTACCAAAACTACCAGGTGCGGCACGTTCCCATCGCCGAGGCGGTGAATCGCCTGAAACTGGTTCCGCCCAATGGCGAACTGGTTCAGACTGCGCGGGACGTTGACATTTCATTTGGCGATTGACGGCGATTACTTCCGCCCGTGGATGCCGGAGCGCAGCGGTGCGCTAATTTAAGGCAAGTCGCATGAGAGAGGACGCCGCCCGACTCCAAAGCGCCGATTCGGTTTTGATGATCCGTCCGGCGCGGTTTTATCCCAATCCGGAGACATTGGGGGACAACGCGTTCCAGCGTGCCGCAAATCGCGATGCAGAGGCGCTGACGTCGGCCGCGCGGGAAGAATTCGAAACCCTCGTGCGCGCGCTGCGAGCGGCCGGCGTAGAGGTGCATGTGTTCGATGATTCGCCGTACCCCGAAAAACCGGACGCTGTTTTTCCAAACAACTGGATTTCCACACACCACGACGGACGCATTATCCTTTTCCCCATGTGCTCGGCTTTGAGGCGGGGCGAGCGGCGGCGTGATCTCATTGAGGAGTTGCGTTCACGCTATCAAG
>Ga0209810_1000429_pt1 | contig 94630 bp, 85 predicted proteins | sample Coa_R1_7_FD_187159 | JGI IMG/M metagenome (GOLD analysis project Ga0209810, IMG submission 187159) | Surface soil microbial communities from Centralia Pennsylvania, which are recovering from an underground coalmine fire - Coalmine... | ecosystem: Environmental > Terrestrial > Soil > Unclassified... | reverse complement strand
TGCGGACCCTGGCCGGTATTCGGACGCGCGCGGCCGGCGACGCCCTTGACCGCCGAGGTGACCAGCGCGCTGATGACGCTGGCGGAGAAGCCGTCCAGCGCCACGGTCTTGGCCTCGTAATCGTCGGCGATCGCGCCGTAGCCGTAGAAGCCGAGCAGCACCGGCAGGCCGTACTGCTTGGTGCCGAATTTCTGCACGTCGCGGAAGAAGCGATCGGAGGAACTCGAGCGATTGCGTTGCGCGGCGTCCTTGATCGGCTTGTCCAGGACGGCCATGGTCAGCACCAGGCCGCCGCCGATCAGGGCGAAGCTGCGCCAGTCGTCGCGGTCCCAGCGCGCGGGCGCGGTGACCGTTTCCCTGGCGTCGCTGACGATCAGATCGAGGTAGTGGAACGACAGCGGGCTTTCCGGCCCCGCGCGCGATGCGGTTGCGGGGTCGTCCGCGAGCCGCGCGGCCCGCGCCCGCGTCAGCGCGGCGTCCCAGTCGTCCGGCGCCGCCGCATGCGCCGCGGACATCGCCAGCGCGAGGACGCCGATGAGCAGGCTCGACAGGAACGGGCGCGGCATGGCAGCCCCCACGAACGCATGCGACCCGCCGATTCGATCACGAGCGCCGTTAGCAAGCCCTAAAGCTCACGCCGACGGCGGGCGGGCCAGCGCCTCGACGTCCGGCGTGCGCCAGCCGCAGCGCAAACCCCAGAAATAGAACACGAGCCCGAGCACCGCGACCACCGCCAGATCCCAGCCGTAGGCCAGCCAATCACGTCCGCCGAAGCGCGCGCTGCCGAGCCAGGAGACGAGCGCGATCGCCGGCAGGTAGCCGATCAGCCACCAGGCGCCGCGCAGTTGGCGCGCGAAATCGCGCCAGCCGGCGCGCGCCTGATAGTAAAAGTATACCGGCAGCGCGACCACGATCAGCAGGAGGATCTCGCCGGTCAGCGGCCACTTCGCCCAGTACAGCAGCTCGGTGGAAAACACGAAGGCGAGGCAGGCGAAGATCGGCAGGCCCGGCAGGCGCAGCGGCCGATGCAGCTCGGCCGCGGTGCGGCGCAAGGTCATGGCGCTGACCGGCCCGGTGAGATAGGAGATGATCGTGGCCACCGAGATCACCGCGGCCAGCGTGCCCCAGCCGCGGAAGAAAAACAGGAACAGGTAGGCGACGACGAGGTCGAACCACATCGCCGCGCGCGGCACGCCGAAGCGCGGGTGCACCGTGCCGAACACCGCCGGCATGGTGCCGTTCTTCTGCATGCCGTAGAGCATGCGCGCCGTGGTCGCGGTGTAGGTGATGCCGGTGCCGCTCGGACTGACGAATGCATCGGCGTACAGCAGCAGCGCCAGCCAGTGGAGGTTGAGCAGCAACGCCAGTTCCGCGAACGGCGAACGGAAGTCGAGGCCGCGCCAGCCGGCGCGCGCGAGCAGTTCGCTCGGCACCGCGCCGAGATAGGCGATCTGCAGCAGCAGATAGACGACGGTGGCGAGCACGATCGCGCCGAAGATCGCGAGCGGGATGCTGCGGCCCGGATCGCGTGCCTCGCCGGCCAGGTTCACCGGGCTCTGGAAACCGTTGAAGCTGAACACGATGCCGGCGGTGGCGACCGCGGTCAGCACCGCGGCGAAGTCGATCGTGTGCGCGCCGCCGTCGATGCCGACGCCGAAGTTGCCGGGATGGAATCCGCTGGCGATCAGGGCGAGCGCGGTCAGTGCCGGCACCACCAGCTTGAACAGCGTGATCGCGGTATTCGAGCGGGCGAACAGTTTCACGCTCCAGAAGTTCAGCAAAAAGTATACGAGCACCAGCGCCGCGGCGATGGCGAGACCGGGCGGCGTCAGCTCGCCGCGGCCGTCGGGCAGGTGCACGTAGAGCTCCTGCGCCCACCGCCACGGCCACGACGCCATGTACTGCACCGACGCCTCGGCCTCGACCGGAATCACCGAGACGATCGCGATCCAGTTCGCCCAGGCGCCGACGAAGCCGACCAGCGCGCCGTGCGAGTATTGGCTGTAGCGGACCATGCCGCCGGATTCCGGAAACATCGCGCCGAGCTCGGCGTAGGTGAGCGCGATGGTGGTGATCACCGCGGCGCCGATCACCCAGGCCCAGATCGCGTCCGGCCCGGCCAGGCCGGCGGCGCGCCAGGCGCCGAACAGCCAGCCCGAGCCGATGATCGAGCCGAGCCCGGTCAGCATCAGGGCGAACGGGCCGACTTCGCGGCGGATGGCGGAGGCTTCGGACATGGCGTTTTCCTTGCGAATCGGGGGGCCACCCGGTGCGGCGGGCGGCGCATGATCGCAGGTTTCGCGCCGGGCGTCAGGGGCGATCGGCTACTTCGGCAGCAGCACCAGATGGCCGTGCACGCGAACGTCGCGGCCGATGTCGGCCCAGTCGCTGCCGGCGCCGAGGCCGAAGTCGAGGCGGTTGAGCACGGTGTCGACATCGAGCGTGGTGGCGCCGCCGCTCACCGCGAATTTCACCTTGAGCGTCACCGGCCGGGTCCGGTCGCGGATGGTGAGACTGCCCTTGGCCTCGACGCCGCCGTCGGCGGTGCGGGTGAATTCGCTGGTGACGAAACGCGCCTGCGGAAAGCGCGCGGTGTCGAAGAAATCCGCGGTGCGCAGCGTGTCGTCGCGCTCGCTGCTCTGCGTATCGACGCTGCCGACGTCGACCGTCACGTCGAACTTCGCCTGGGCGAGATCCGCCTCGTCGTAGCGGATCGCGGCCTCGAAGCGCGCGAACCGGCCCTCGAACGGACCGTTCTGGTAGGTGCCGCGGAAGGTGAGCGTGCTGTGCGCGGCATCGACCTGCCAGTCGCGCGCGTAGGCCGGCAGCGAGATCGCGCCGAGCGCCAGCAACCACAACGGCAATCTGCGGATCGAACCCGACATGGGTACCTCCGGTGGTGGAACGGATGATTCAAGCATACGCACAAACGGCCGGTCCTGGCGCGACACCTGCGGATCGTCAGGAATGCATCTCCGACCGCGCTGGCGCGCTCAGACCTTCGCGGCGCCACGGCGCTGCAACGCGGCCGGCCACATGCGCCTGAGCACCTCGTCGCGCTGATGGAAATGATGGACCAGCGCCACCGCGGCGTGGCCGGCGGCCACGGCGACCAGCACCCAGAACAGGGTCTCGTGGGTTTCCGCCGCGAATTCCTTGAGCGCCGGATTCGCGCCGCCGAGGTGCGGAATCTCGATGAGCCCGAACCAGTACAGCGGCCGCAGCGCGGCGACCGAATCGAACCACCAGCCCGACAGCGGCACCGCGAACAGCAGCGCGTACAGTACGGCGTGACCGGCGCGCGCGGCGCGCGCCTGCCAGCGCGGCATGCCGGGCGGATCGGCCGGACGCGGATCGAGCGCGCGCCAGGCCAGACGCAGCAGCGCCAGCGCCAACACGGTCAGTCCCAGCGACTTGTGGAAATCGTAGACCGGGATCACGTCCGGGCGCTTCGGCAGCTCGACCATGACGAGGCCGAGCGCGCCCTGCGCCAGGATCAGCAGCACGATCGTCCAGTGGAAGAATTTCGCCACACTGCCCCATTGCCGCGCGTCGCTCTTCAGCATGTCACGGCACTCCGTGGTCGTCGGGTCCGGTTGCCGCGCCGGCGGCGCGGTCGCGCACGCCTTCGGCCTCGATGCGGATGCTGACCTCGTCGCCGATTTCCGCGGCGTAGCGGGTCATGCCGAAGTCCTTGCGCCTGAGCGTGGCCGTGGCCGAGAAGCCGATCATGTAGCGCAGCGTGAACGGATCGGCGGCGGCGCGGTTGAAGGTGACGGCAAGGTCGAGCGGACGGCTCACGCCGAGCAGGGTGAGCGTGCCGTGGACGACGCCGCGCTTGGGCCCGGTCTGCTCCACCGCGCGCGAGACGAAGCGCGCCTCGGGGAATTTGCCGGTCGCGAAGAATTCATGCGAGCGCAGCTTGTCGTTCCACGCCGCATCGCCCATGTCGAGCGAGGTCATGTCGATCACCGCCTCCACCGCGGACGCCGGCCAGTCGTCCGGATCGAACCGCAGGTAGCCGCCCTTGACGTGCAGGCGCCCGGTCGACTGGCTGTAGCCGAGATGGCTCACCGAGAAGAAGATCTGCGTGTGCACCGGGTCGAAGCGGTATTCGGTCGCGCCGGCGCGTGCGCCGGGCGCAACGGCGAGGGCGGCAGCGGCGAAAACGAGAGCGCAACGGTTCATGCGATGCTCCGGTCAAGGCAAATATGCCATATCGCTCGACGCCACGGCGCGTCAGCGGACCGGGCGGCGCGCGGATCGCTTGCAGCGGGCTTGGCCGGTGGCGATTTCTGGCATCATCGGCGCGGGAAAACCGGGGACTGCCCATGTGGATGGGTCTGCTGATCGCCGTCGCGAGCGCCACCGCGCCGGACACGGGCGCGCTGGCGGCGACGCCGTATTTCCGTACCCTGAGCGCCGCCGACGGCCTGCCGTCGAGCGAGGTGCGCAAGCTCGCCGAGGATCGCCGCGGTTTTCTCTGGATCGGCACCGAGGACGGGCTCGCCCGCTACGACGGCGTCGGCTTTCGCGTCTGGCGCCATGATCCGGCCGATCCGGGCTCGATCGCCGGCAACGACGTCAGCGCACTCTACGTCGACCGCGAAGACCGCCTCTGGTGCGGCGGCGAGGATGCCGGTCTCAATCTGCTGGACCCGCGGCGGCAAACCTTCGTGCACTATCGCCGCGACGGCGACGAAGCGCATCGCCTCGGCAGCAACGACATCTGGGCGATCACCGAGGGCGCCGACGGTGCGATCTTCGCCGGCGGCTATGGCGGCGGCGTGGATCGGCTGGATCCCGCGTCCGGCACGTTCCGCCATTGGCGCCACGATCCGGCGCGTGCCGACAGCCTGGTTTCGGACAATGTGCTGGCGCTCATCGGCGATGCGCGCGGGCGGATCTGGATCGGCACCGATGCGGGCATCGACGTCCTTGAACCGGACGGGCGCCTGCGCCATGTCGATCTCGCCGCGCTCGCCGTTCCCGGCGCGCCGGTCAACGCGCTCGCCCTGATCGCCGACGACGACGGCGTGCTGGCCGGCACGCGCCTCGGCGTGCTGCGCATCGACGCCGCCCTGCACGCGAGTCGCCTCGCCGCGAGCGAGTTGCCGGATCCGGCGGTGTACGCGCTGCTGCGCGACGAGGACGGCGAGCTCTGGATCGGCACGCGCGGCGGTCTGGCGCGCCGCGGCGCGGACGGCCGCATCGCGGCGTATCGCGAACATGCCGCGCTGCCCGGCGGTCTGCCCGCCAACGCCGTGTTCGATGCCTTGCGCGATCACGAAGGCGGCGTCTGGTTCGCGCTGCGCGACGGCGGCCTGGTCCGGTTGCCGCCGTACTGGCGCAATTTCGCGTTGTACCGCCACGATCCGGCGGATCCGCTGAGCCTCAGCGCGAACACCGTGCAAGGGCTGGACGTCGACGCTGCCGGCCGGCTATGGGCGGTGAACCGCGACGGCGGCATCGACCGGCTCGATCCCGAAACCGGCCGGGTCGAGCGCCATGCCGCGCGCTGGCCGGTGCCGGACAAGGGCTTGCAGGCGGTGCTGGACGACGGCGGCGGGCAGCTCTGGGTCGGACACGGTCGCGGGGTGCGTGTATACGATTTGCAAAGTGGAAAATTCGACGATCTGCCGCTCGACCCACGGCGCCCCGACGCGCTCGCCCGCGGCGTGCGGCAACTGCTGCGCGGCGACGATGACACGGTGTGGGCGCTGGCGGTCGGCGGCGGCATGCACCGCATCGATCGGCGCACGCATCGCATCGAGCGCTTCGACGAGGCCGCCGGCACGCTGCGCAGCGTCGATCTGCAGCAGATGGCGCGCGCGCCGGACGGCGCGTTGTATGTCGCGAGCGCCGCGGGCGTGGACCGCTTCGACGCCGCGGCAGGGCGGTTCCGCGCGCTTCCCGGCGTGCCGGCGCAGCGCGTGCACGCGCTCGCGTTCGCCGCCGACGGCACCCTGTGGCTGCACGTGCTCGGCGCGCTGGAACACTACCGTCTCCGCGACGGCGTGGCCGAGCGCCTCGAGCGCCTCGGCGCCGCCGAAGGCTGGCCGGCGCAGACCGTCGGCAGCATCGCCGTGGACGACGCCGGCCGGCTGTGGATCGGCAGCGCGCGCGGTCTGTGGCGGGTCGATCCGGCGACGCGCGCGATCCGCGTGTTCGACGCCGGCGACGGTCTGGCGAGCGCCGAGTTCAGCCGGTTCGCGTTCGCCCGGCGCACCGACGGCAGCCTGTTCGGCGCCACCCTCGGCGGCATCGTCGGCTTCCAGCCGGCGCGCGTGACGGGAGAGCTCGCGCCGCCGCCGCTGGTGCTCGATCGCGTGACCGTGCGGCGCGACGGCCGCGAGCTCGAACTCGATCCGGCGGCCGCGCCGCTCGCCTTGCGCTGGAACGATCGCGATCTGCGCCTGACGGCGCGCGCGCTGTCCTATGCGAATCCGGTCGCCAATCGCTATCGGTGGCTGCTCGCGCCGCTGGATGCCGATTGGGTCGATACCGGCAATCGCGGCGAGCGCGAGTTCGCCCAGTTGCCGGCCGGCGCGTATCGGCTGCGCCTGCGCGCGACCAACGCCGGCGGCACGTGGAGCGAACCGGCCGCACCGCTGCGCCTGGTGCTGCCGCCACCGCCGTGGGCCACGCCGCCGGCCTATGCGGCATACGCGACGCTGGCGCTGCTCGCGGTGTGGCTTGCGCTGCACGGTTGGCGCGCGCGCCTGCGCCGCCGCCACGCCTTCGAGCTGGCCGAGCAGCAGCGCCGTTTCGCCGAGGCGGCGAGCGCGGCGAAATCGGAATTCCTGGCGACGATGGGCCACGAGATCCGCACGCCGATGACCGGCGTGCTCGGCATGACCGAACTGCTGCTGCGCACGCCGCTCGACGCCACCCAGCGCGGCTACGCCGAGGCGATCCGCAATTCCGGCCGCGTGCTGCTGCGGCTGGTCAACGACTCGCTCGATCTCGCCCGCATCGAGGCCGGCAAGCTCGAACTCGAGGACGCGCCGTTCGATCTGCACGCGCTGCTGCGCGAGGTCGCGGCGCTGGAATCGCCGCTCGCCGCGGCGAAGGGTCTCGCCTTCGATCTGCGCCTGGCCGCCGACGCGCCGCGTCACGTGCGCGGCGACGCGGTGCGCGTCCAGCAGGTGGTGCTCAACCTGGTGAACAACGCGATCAAGTTCACCGAGCGCGGTGCGGTGGCGCTGGAACTCGCGCGCGGCGCCGGCGGCGCGGCGGAACTGCGCGTCCGTGACAGCGGACCGGGCCTGTCCGAGGCGATGCAGGCGCAACTGTTCCGGCGCTTCGCGCAGGGCGCCGGGGCGCCGCGCCGCGGCGGCAGCGGGCTCGGCCTCGCCATCTGCCGCGAGCTCGTCGCGCGCATGGGCGGCACGATCGCGCTCGACAGCCAGCTCGGCTTGGGCAGCACCTTCCGGGTGACCTTGCCGTTGCCGGCGATCGACGCGGATCGCGCGGCCGAGGCCGCGACCGCGCCGCGACCGGCGTCGAGCGCGGATGCGCCGCGGCCGGCGCGCATCCTGCTGGTGGAGGACGATGCCACCGTCGCCGCGGTGATCGCCGGCCTGCTGCGCGCGCAAGGCCACGAAGTGCGCCGCGTCGGCGATGGTCTGGCCGCGCTCGCCGAAACCGCGCTCGCCGCGTTCGATGCCGCGTTGATCGACCTCGATCTGCCGGGCGTGGACGGTCTGGCGCTCGCGCGCCTGCTGCGCGACCGCGAGGCGCGGGACGGTCGGCCGCGGCTGCCGCTGGTCGGCATCAGCGCGCGCTCGGTCGGCGACGAGGAGGCGTTGTGTCGCGCCGCCGGCATGGATGCCTTCCTGCGCAAGCCGCTCGACGGCGAGACCCTGGCGCACTGCCTGCGGCGGATCCTGCCGGAGGCGTTTGTCGGCGTCGGCGATTCGGCGTAGGGTGGCGCGCGGGCGGAGCGACGCGGCGGACAGGCGCATGCAACCGTATCTGATGATCAGCAACCGCAGCCGCGATGGCGACGCGCTCGGCGGCGAGCTCGCATCGCTCGCCTTCTACACCGCCGGCGCCGATGCGGATCCGGTCACGCTCACGCGCTTGTCGGCGTGGACCCGCGTCACGCGCGCCGCCTTCGTGCAGCAGCTCAGGCAGATCGCCGACGGCTTTCCGCTGCTGCCCGACGCCGAGCACGAGGCGCAATGCCACCTCTGCCTGTTCGTGCACGGCTACAACGTGAGCTGGGCCGATTCGGTGCAGGACTACCTCAAGGTGAAGCGCGGCCTCGTCGAGGCTGCCCGTCTCGGCCAGACCGTGTTGTACTCGTGGCCGTCGAAGGGCAGCGTGGCCGGCTACCTGCCGGACCGCGAGGAGGCGCGCGCCTGCGCGCCGGATCTCGCCCAGTTGTTCGTCGATCTCGACGATTACCTGGTGAAGAAGCAGCGCCTCGCCGCGGCGAGTGACGATCCGGCGCAGTTGTGTCGCGCGAAGATCTCGGTGATCGCGCACAGCATGGGCAATTACGTGATGCAGGAGGCGCTGGTCGCGGCGTCGAAGCGGCTGAACGATCCGCAGCTCGTCAGCCTGATCAACCAGTTCGTGATGGTCGCCGCCGACGTCGACAACGACCTGTTCCAGCGCGACCAGCCGGCGGACGGCGACGGCAGCCTGATGGCGAATCTGTGCTACCGCATCGCCGCGTTGTATACCGGACTCGACGCCGTGCTCGGCATGTCGGCCGGCCTCAAGCACTTCGGCACGCGCCGGCTCGGCCGCAGCGGGCTCGCCGACCGCGCCAACGTCTGGGACAACGTGTTCGACTTCGACATCACGCCGTATCTCGATACCGCCGGGAGCATCCATTCGGCGGTGTTCGACTCGCCACCGGCGATCGCCATCGTCGAGAACATCCTGCGCGGCGTCGATCGCAACTACATCGCCCGCGGCATCGCGCCCTACGCCGCGCCGGCGCCGGCGGCGCCGCAGCCGGCGTAGGGCGAAGGCCGCGCTCACGACGGCGACGTTCGCCCCACGGCTCAGGACGGCGCGCGCACGGTCGCGGTTGCGCTCGACTCGTGCACCGCGTCGATCAGCACGGCGAGCCGATCCGGATCGACGTCGGGGGTGATGCCGTGGCCGAGGTTGAACACATGGCCGGGATGCGGGCCGAAGTCGGCGAGCGCCGCCTGCACCTCGGCACGGATCGTCTCCGGCCGGGCGTGGAGCACCGCGGGATCGAGATTGCCCTGCAACGCCACGCGCGCGCCGACGCGCGCGCGCGCCGCGCCGAGGGAAATCGTCCAGTCGAGGCCGAGCGCCGCGCAGCCGGTGTCGGCCAGCGCCTCGAGATGCGCGTTCGCGCCCTTGCTGAACAGGATCAGCGGCACGCGCGATGCGACATTGTGACTTTGTATACTCCGGGCGATCTGCGCCAGATAGCGCAGGCTGAACTCGCGGAACATCGCCGGCGCGAGCAGCCCGCCCCAGGTGTCGAACACCATCAGCGCCTGCGCGCCGGCCGCGGCCTGGGCGGCGAGGTAGGCGGCCACCGCGCGCGCGACCACCTCGAGCAGCCGGTGCATCGTCGCCGGCTCGTCCCAGGCCAGCGCCTTGGCGCGGGCGAAGCTCGCCCCGCCTTCGCCCTCGATCATGTAGCAGGCCAGCGTCCACGGGCTGCCGGCGAAACCGATCAGCGGCACGCGCTCGCGCAGTTCGCGGCGGATCAGGCGCACCGCGTCGATCACGTAGCGCAGCTCGGTCTCCGGATCGGGCACGCCGAGGCGCTCGATGTCCGCGCGCGTGCGCAGCGGATGCGCGAGCCGCGGGCCGACGCCGTCCTCGACCGACAGGCCGAGGCCCATCGCATCCGGGATGGTGAGGATGTCGGAGAACAGGATCGCGGCATCCAGCGGATAGCGCGCGATGGGTTGCAGCGTCACCTCGCAGGCGAGCTCGGGGGTCTTGCACAGCTTGACGAAGCTGCCGGCGCGCGCGCGGGTGGCGCGGTATTCCGGCAGATAGCGCCCGGCCTGGCGCATGATCCACACCGGCGTGCAATCGACCGGTTGGCGCCGCAGCGCGCGCAGGAAACGGTGTTCGGCCATGTCGGATTATTCCTGCGTCCGCCGCAATTCCGCCTGCAGCGGCGCGACGCGACGCGGCCAGCCGGGCGCGAGCGCGCCGCCGGACGCGAGCTCGGCGCGTGCCGCGCGGGCCGCCTCGAGGCTGTCGAAGCCGCCCCACACCAGCAGCCAGCGGTCGGCGTCGTTCTGGCGCAGATGCAATTCGTATACTTTTCCACGCGACGGCGCGAACGCCGCGCGCGCCGTGGCGAGGCCGTCCGCGCGCTCGGCGTGCGCCAGTTCGATCACGAATTGCTCGCCGGGCAGATCGAGAAAATCGCCGCCGGCGGACGCACGCGCCGGCGCGGATGCCGCGGTCGGCGGCGGGGCCGCCACGGTTCGGGTCGTGGCCGGCTGAGGAGCGGACCTGGCCGGGATCGGCGCGGGGGGCGCGACCGGCGCGTGCGACGAGGGCGCCGCCGGCGCGCGGCTCGCCGCCGCGGCGTTGGTCAGATAACTCGGCAGTTCGCCGGTACGGGCGGCCGGTGGCGCGGGCGCGGCGGCCGGCGTGGCGGGCGGCGGCGCCGGGGCCGGCGTCGCAGCGGGCGGCGGCGCGGCGCTCTGCGCCGGCGGCGCCTTGCCGGTCTCGGCGCAGCTCCAGCCCTTGCGGTCCGCGGTTGGTATACAGGTATATTTTTTCCCCGGCTCGAACGTCTCCACCTTGCCGTAGCCCGGCGGCTCGGCCGCGCCGGCCGCGACCGCGGTCAGGGCGACGAGCAGCGCACCGGCGCAGCGGCGCGAGGTCCGCGCGCCGGCATCAGCTCGCGTTGCCATAGCTCGCTTCCAGGCCCTGGCTGAACATCACGTGATAGCCGCGCCTGAGCTGGGCGTCGCGCGCGTGCTCGAACGCGGCCAGTGCATCGTCGCGTTCGAGGAACACTTCGCGCTTGGACGAGGTGCGTCCGCCCGGCTGGCCCCATTCGCGCGTCAGCGTCCAGCCGCCGAGCAGATCCTGCTGCAGCAGGATCTGGTAGTAGCGCGGTGCCTCGCCCGCCACCGGCTTGGTCTGCATGAAGATGCGCATGGGCGGATTGTAGCAATGGGGGTGGGGATCGGGTTCGGGGAGTGGTGAACGGTGAGCGGTGAGCGGTGAGCGGGACGAGCCGCTCAGCCCTCGGCCCTCGGCCCTCAGCCCTCGGCCCTCAGCCCTCAGCCCTCAGCCCAAGACGTCCCGCACCGCGGCCGCGTCCACGCCGTCGGCGATCTCGGCGCGCCCGACGCCGCGCCAGAGGATCAGCCGCAGGCGCCCGGCGCGATTCTTCTTGTCGATCCGCATGGTCGAGAGCAAGGCGTCGGCGGCGATGCCGGCGGGCGGCTCGGTCGGCAGTCCGAAGCGGCGGAGCAGGGCGGCGAGGCGCTCGGCGTCCGCCGCCGGCGCGCGGCCGAGCGCGGCCGAGAGGCGCGCGGCGAGACACATGCCGATCGCCACTGCCTCGCCGTGCCGCAGCGTGCCGTAACCGGCGCAGGTTTCGAGCGCGTGACCGAAGGTGTGGCCGAAGTTGAGCAGCGCGCGCTCGCCCTGCTCAGTTTCGTCGCGCGCCACGATCGCCGCCTTGTGCCGGCAGCTCGTCGCGATCGCCTGCGCGAGCAGAGCCGCGTCGCGCGCGAGCAGCGCCTCGGCGTGCGCCTCGAGCCAGGCGAAGAACGTGGCGTCGCCGATCGCGCCGTACTTGACGACTTCGGCGAAGCCGGCGCGCAATTCGCGCGCGGGCAGCGTGGCCAGCGTGTCGGTGTCGATCACCACCGCGCGCGGCTGGTGGAAGGCGCCGATCAGGTTCTTGCCCTGCGGCAGGTTGACGCCGGTCTTGCCGCCGACCGAGGAATCGACCATGGCGAGCAGCGTGGTCGGCACCTGCACGCAGGCGATGCCGCGCATCCAGCAGGCCGCGGCGAAGCCGGCGATGTCGCCGATCACGCCGCCGCCGAGCGCGATCACCGTGGCGTCGCGGTTGGCCGGCATCGCCGCGAGCGCGTCGAACACGCGCACGGCGGAATCGAGCGTCTTGTGCGCCTCGCCGTCGGGCAGGATCACGGTGGCACAGGCGACGTCGCGCAGCGCCGCGCAGACGCGCGGCAGATAGTGCGGCGCCACCGCGGCGTTGCTCACCACCAGCGCCTGCGGCCCGCCGATCGCGTCGCGCCAGCTCGCCGGTTGGTCGAGCAGGCCGGCGCCGATGCGGATCGGATAGCGCCGCGCGCCGAGGGCGACGGCGATTTCGAGCGGCGCGCTCACGCCGCGGCCCCCGGTGCGCTGCGGCGCCACACCCGCGCGAGCTCCTCCGCCAGGCGCGCGGCGACCTTCGCCGAGCTGCGCGGCGCGGACGCCGGCACGGTGAGATCGGCGAGTGCGCGGTACAGCGGTTCGCGCTCGGCGGCGAGCGCGCGCAGGCGCTCGTGCCGGTCGGGCGCGGCGAGCAGCGGCCGCGTGCGATCGCGCGCCAGTCGCGCGAGCTGCTGCTCGACGGTGGTTTCGAGGTAGACGACGAAGCCGCGTTCGCGCAGATGGCGACGATTCTCCGCGCGCAGCACGGCGCCGCCGCCGGTGGCGAGCACGATGCCGCTGCGCGCGGCGAATTCGGCGAGCACGGCGGCTTCGCGCCGCCGGAAACCCGCCTCGCCCTCGAGCTCGAAGATCAGCGGGATGGCGGCGCCGCTGCGCGCCTCGATCTCGTGGTCGAGATCGAAGAACGGCAGGCCGAGCGCCGCGGCCACGCGCCGGCCGATGGTGGTCTTGCCGGCACCCATCGGACCGATGAAGAACAGGTTGGGGGCGGGGTTCATCGGGGCGGAATGCTAGCAGGAACACCCGCCGCATCGGCGCGCCGATTTGCCTGATGCGCGCCACAGGCCGTACGCTCTCGTCCGCTCACCGCTCACCGCTCACCGCTCACCGCTCATCGCACCGTGCTCCGCTTCGTCGCCACGTTCCTCGTCTGCCTCATCGTGCTGTTCACCGCCGAGCTGCTGCAACCGGTGCAGACGCACGTGATCCTGCCGTTCACCGCGGCGGTGGCGCACGTCAGCGCGTGGCTCATGCAGTGCTTCGACCATGGCGTGATTGCGCGCCAGAACGACATCCTCAACGCCGCCACCGGCAGCGGCATCGAGATCGTCGCCGGTTGCAACGGCGTCGAGGCGGTGCTGATCCTGGTCTCGGCGGTGCTGGCGTTTCCGGCGCCGTGGAAGCACCGGCTCGTCGGCATGATGCTCGGCTTCGTCGCGATCCAGACGCTGAACCTGGTACGCATCATCAGCCTGTTCTACCTGCACGAGCACGCGCCGGTGTGGTTCGAGTGGTTCCATTTGTACTTGTGGCAGGCGCTGATCGTCCTCGACGCGCTCGTCGTCTGGCTGATCTGGCTGCGCTGGCTGCCGCGCGCGCCGCAGCCGGCGCGCTGAGCGGCGCTGCGCTACACTGCCGGCGGTTCATCACGGGAGGGCGACATGACCACGGTAGCGAAAGTCATCGAGATCAGCGCGTCGTCGACCAAGGGCATCGAGGACGCCGTCGCCGGCGGCCTGAGGAAAGCCGCGCGCACGGTGAAGAACATCAAGGGCGCGTGGATCAACGAGATCAAGGTGGTCACCGACGACGACGGCAGCATCGCCGAGTGGCGCGTGAACCTGCGCCTGAGTTTCCTGGTCGATTGAGCGCACCGCGCCGGTCGAGCTTCAGGGTGGGCAGGCTTCACCGCCGACGATGCGCCGCAGGCGCCGTCGGCCGTCCAGCACGAGACGGAGATCCGCGCGCCGGGGCAGGGTGCGCAGCGCGTGCCGGCTCAGGCGTTCGTAGTGCATCAGGAATCGCCGCAGCGCCGCCGGCGACAGTGCGCGCGGCGCGCCGCGGCGTCGCAGCGCCCGCTCCGCTTCGCCGCGCCAGCGCGCCACCACGCGGTAGCTCGGCGCTTGCAGCAGCACCAGCCGATCGAGGCGACGCCAGAGCGCGGCGTAGGCGCCGGCGAGCTGGGCATTGACGTGATGGCGCCAGCATCCGTCGCGGTCCGCACGGCGTTCGAGCGCGTTGCACGGACGGCGCAGCGCCGCGGCGGGTTGCGGCGGCACGCCGACGCACCAGCCTTCGAGCAGGACCAGCCGCGGCGGGCGCGTGACGCGGCGCCAGCGCGACGGCGGCGCCCGCGTGTCGCGGCCCTTGTCGAAGCGCGGCACGCGCGCCGGTCGCGCCGGACTCGCGCGGCGCAGCGCCGCGAGCGTGCGCAGCAGCAGGGCGAGATCGTGGGTGCCGGGCACGCCGCGCGTGGCGAGCAGCGGATGCACGGTGTGGGCGAGGCGCCGGCGTTCGCGCCGACCGAAATAGAAATCGTCGAGCGACAGCACGAGCACGGCCTCGCCCCGGCGCCGCGCCGCGCCGGCGACCTGCGCGGCGAGCGTGCTCTTGCCGCTGCCCTGCACGCCGGAGATGCCGATCAGCCAGGCGCGCGGCGGCCGATCGGCGAGCGCGAGCACGGCCGCGATCGCGGCCGCGGCATGACCGTTCGGCGTGGTAGCATCGCGCGCCACGAATCCGGATCTCCCGATGACCGCGACGGCACTCTATCAGGAAGCGATCGCCACGTTCCGCCGCCTGTTCGATGCGGCGCTGCAGACCGGCGAGCCGGAGCCGACCGCGATGACGCTGGCCACGGCAGACGCCGGCGGGCGCGTCTCGGCGCGGATCGTGCTGCTCAAGGAGGCCGACGAGCGCGGCTTCGTGTTCTACACCAACTACGACAGCGCCAAGGCGGCGCAGCTCCGGCAGCGTCGCGATGCGGCATTGTGCATCTTGTGGAAAATGCTGCATCACGGCGTGCAGGTGCGCGTCGAGGGTGCGGTCGAGGCGGTGAGCGCGGCCGAGTCCGACGCCTACTTCGCCACGCGCCCGCGCGAGAGCCAGATCGGCGCCTGGGCCTCGCTGCAATCACAGACGCTGCCCGACCGCGCCACGCTCGAGGCGCGCGTGGCCGAGTACGAGCGCCGGTTCGCCGGCCAGCCGGTGCCGCGGCCGCCGCACTGGGGCGGCTATCGGCTGGTGCCGGACCTGCTCGAGTTCTGGTACGGCCAGCCGTTCCGCCTGCACGAGCGCGTGCGCTACGACTGCCGCGACGGCGTGTGGACCCGGCGGCTGCTCTACCCGTGAGCGGCCCACGGCGGATCGTCTGCCTGACCGAGGAGCCAACCGAGGTCCTGTACGCGATCGGCGCGCAGGACCGCATCGTCGGCATCTCCGGCTTCACCGTGCGGCCGCCGCAGGCGCGCCGGGAAAAGCCCAAGGTCAGCGCCTTCACCAGCGCCCGGATCGCGGCGATCCTCACGCTGCAGCCGGATTTCGTGATCGGCTTCTCCGACATCCAGGCCGACATCGCGCGCGAGCTGATCGCCGCCGGCGTCGAGGTCTGGATCAGCAACCACCGTTCCGTCGCCGGCATCCTCGACTACATCCGCCGGCTCGGCGCGCTGGTCGGCGCCGCCGATGCCGCCGCGGCGCTGGCGCGCCGCGCCGAGCAGCATATTGCACAAGTGGAAAATGCCGCATCGCACCTGCCGCGCCGGCCGCGCGTCTACTTCGAGGAATGGGACGCGCCGATGATCTCCGGCATCCGCTGGGTGGCCGAGTTGATCCGCCACGCCGGCGGCGACGACATCTTTCCCGAGCTCGCCGCGCGGCCGCTGGCGAAGGATCGCATCGTCGCCGATCCGGCAGAGGTGGTGCGGCGCGCGCCGGACCTCGTGTTCGGCTCCTGGTGCGGCAAGAAGTTCCGGCCGGAGCGGGTCGCCGCGCGGCCGGGCTGGGACGCCATCCCGGCGGTGCGCGACGGCGAGCTGCACGAAATCAAATCGTCGATCATCCTGCAACCCGGACCGGCGGCGCTGTTCGACGGGCTGGATGCGCTGCACGCCATCATCCGCCGCTGGGCGGCGCGGCGCGGGTAGGGTGTTCGCGCGCGTGGCGCGATCGCGCGCCGGGATGACTCACGGCGACCGCGGCCGCATCGGCAGATTCTGCGGCAGGCATTGGGCGACCGTGTCGTGCAGGCGCGCGACCGCGGCGGCGTCGAGCGCGAACGTGGCGACCAGCCGGCGCTGCGGATCGGCGAGCGCGGTCTGCGTCCACACCAGGGTGCCGGCGCCGTCGCGGATCGCGGCGAGCAGGCGCGCCGGCTCGGCGCGCCGGTGCGATGGCTGCTCGATGCCGAAGCGGAAGGAACCGGGCGGCTCCGGCGCGTACCAGCCCGCGGCGGCATGCCGGATCGCGACGCGGCCGGTCGCGCCGGTCCAGACAAGCTCGCTCAGCGCCTGGTCGGCGGCGGCGGCATCCGGCCCCTCGAAATCGTCGTAATCGAAATCCCTGCGCGTGTTCGCCTCGGGCACGCCGAGCTCGATGCTTAGCGCGCCGCCGTTCGGTTGCGGCGCGCACGCCACGCTGAGCTCGGCCGCACGCGCCGGTCCGCCCGCCACCGCGAGCGTACCGCGCTGGGTGAATTCGTGGCCTTCGGCCCGTCCCGCGGACGCGACCAGGAACAGTACCAACGGCAGCAGACGCACAGACATGCGCAACCCTCCTGGGAGGTGAGGAAAAGTATACATTTCGGAGTGACGCGCGGCGCGCCGGAACCCTGCGGCTCCGCGCGTCATTCGATCACGTACTCCTGGCTGAATTTCATCACGTGCGGGCGCGCGCGACCGGGTAGCGCGACGTGCACCGTGAACAGGTACGTGCCGGAACCGGTCAGGCGGAATTCGCCGAGATAGTCGATGTCGCCGTTCTCGCTGGTTTCGCGCAACGCGATCGGCTGGCGATGGCCGGTGAGATCGCTCACCTCGGCGCTGACGTCGGCGTTGAGCGTGCGCGGCGGATCGCCGAGACCTTCCACCGAGACGTTGAGCAGGCCGCGCCGCGGCGAGCGCTCGATGCCGTACTGGCGTGCCGTCGCCGCGAGCAGTTGCTGCGTGGGCAGGGCGCTGGCGCGCACGATGCAGTCGTCGAAGCGCTGCTCGCTCTGGCCGTGTCCGTGCCGCGGCACCAGCAGCAGTACCAGCAGCAGGGCGATGGCGAGAACGACGACGGCGAGTCTGTGGGCAATGCGCATGCGGCCTCCGCTGCGCCGGTGCGGTGATTCTACACCTGCGTGCTGCCCGCCGCTCAGCCGAGCCGCGCCGCCCAGTCGGCGAGCGGCGCGATCAGCAGCAACCGCGCCAGCACGAGGGCGAGCGAGGCGAACCAGCAGGAGAAATCGAGCCCGCCGAGCGGCGGAACCAGGCGCCGGAACGGCCGCGCCACCGGTTCGGTGAGGCGCGCGAGCAGACGGAAGTTGTCGTCGTAGCGCAGGCTCGGAACGAAGCTCAGCACGCAGTACGCCAGGATCGCGACGAGTTCGATCAGGATCAGCCAGTCGAGCGTATCGACCAGCGCGCGCACGAGCAGCGCGGCCGCGCTCGCCGCCGCGCCGAACAGCGCGACCAGCAGCAGCAGTTCGAGCGCGCACAACGCCCAGGCCACGAGCAGCGAGGCGAATTCGACGCGTCGCCAGCGCGGCATCACGTTGCGCAGCGGCATGATCACCGGGTTGGTGAGCAGGTAGACGAAGCGGCAGATCGGCTGGTTGAACGGCGCACCGATCGCGATCAGCAGCGTGCGCAGCAGAAACACGCAGATGGCGAAGCCGAACAGGCTGGTGACGAGGAACGCGCCGGCGTTTTGCAGGTAGGGCATGTCACTCCTCGTGTTGCGCCGCGAGTTCCTGGCCGCGGCGCGTCGCCGCGGCCAGGGCGCGGGCGACGATCGCGGCGAAGTCGTCGGCGGCCAGACGGTCGAGCGCCGCCTGGGTGGTGCCGCCGGGCGAGGTGACGCGGCGGCGCAGTTCCGCCGGCGCGGCGTCGCCCTCGCGCAGCATGCGGCCGGCGCCGAGACAGGTCTGCGCGGCGAGCGCGCGGGCGATGGCGCGCGGCAGGCCCTGCGCCACGGCGGCGTCTTCCAGCGCCTCGACCAGGGCGAAGAAATACGCCGGGCCGGAGCCGGACAGTGCGGTGACCGTGTCCATCAGCGCCTCGTCGTCGAGCCACACCACGAGACCGACCGCGCCAAGCAGGCGTTCGGCCAGCGCGCGCTGCGCCGCATCCACCTGCGCGTTCGCATACAGCGCGGTGGCGCCGGCGCCGATCAGCGCGGGAGTGTTCGGCATCGCCCGCACCACGGCGAGGCCGCCGCCGAGCCAGCGGTCGATCTGCTCGATGCGCACGCCGGCGGCGACCGACACGATCAGCGGACGACGCGCCTGCGCGGACTCGCGCAGCTCGGTGCAGACGCCGCGCAGCACCTGCGGCTTGACCGCGAGCACCAGCACCTCGGCGTCGCTCGCCGCCGCCGCGTTCGCGGCGTGCGTGGCGACGCCGAGCTCGCGCCGCAACGCCTCGCGCAGCGCGGCGTCCGGTTCGGCCACGGCGATGCCCCCCGGCGCGGCGCCGTGGCGCAGCAGGCCGCCGATCAGGCTGCGCGCCATGTTGCCGCCGCCGATGAAGGCGATGGTGGGCTCGGGAATCGGGAATCGGGAATCGGGAATCGCCGGCATGCGCATCGACCGCGTTCGCGTGAAGGAACCTCTGCACCGGTGGGGCTCGCAATTGTAGTGGTTATCGGCCGCGCATGGGCGTCGTCGGGCTGCCGGACTCCGATCGCCGATGCCTATTCCCGATGGCCGATTGCCGATTCCCGGCGCTGCCGCGGCCCGAACAACGCGGTGCCGATGCGCACCAGGGTCGCGCCTTCGGCGATGGCGAGTTCGAAATCGTCGGACATGCCCATTGACAACGTGTCCACTTGTGGATAAGTGGATTTCAGCGCATCGTACAGATTGCGCATGCGCCGGAACGCGTCGCGTCGCCGCGCGGCGTCGGCGTCGGCCGCGGGAATCGCCATCAGGCCGCGGAGCGCGAGTCGCGGCGTCGCCACGATGCGCGCGGCGAGCGCCGCCACGGCCTGCGGCGCGCAACCCGACTTGCTGGCCTCGGCGTCGATGTTCACCTCGATCAGCACGTTGAGTGGCGGCAGGTGGTCCGGCCGGGCGCGGGCCAGCGGTTCGATCAGCTTGTCGCGGTCGAGACTCTGCAGCCAGGCGAAATGCCGCGCCACCTCGCGGCACTTGTTCGACTGCAGCGGGCCGATCATGTGCCATTCGAGCGCGAGATCGGCGAGCTCGCGCTGCTTGGCGAGCGCCTCCTGGACGTAGTTCTCGCCGAACGCGCGCTGGCCGCGCGCGGCCAGCGCGCGGATCGCCGCGGCGGGCTGGCTCTTCGACACCGCGAGCAGGCGCACGTCGCGCCCGGCGCGTGCGGCGGCTTGCGCAATGCGTTGGCAAAGGGCGGTGTAATCCATCGGTACGATCGGGGTGCCGGGCGGCTACGCCGGGCTGAAGTTATAGCGCTATACTGCGCCGGAAAGCACGCGCGTGGCCAATTCGCGCCGACGTCTGACGAGGAACCCGCATGGACATCGCCGAGCTGCTGGCGTTTTCGGTCAAGAACAAGGCCTCCGACCTGCACCTGTCGGCCGGCCTGCCGCCGATGATCCGGGTCGACGGCGACGTGCGCCGCATCAACATCCCCGCGCTCGACCACAAGCAGGTGCACGCGCTGGTGTACGACATCATGTCGGACAAGCAGCGGCGCGATTACGAGGAATTCCTCGAGGTCGACTTCTCGTTCGAGATTCCCGGCCTGGCGCGCTTCCGCGTCAACGCCTTCAACCAGAACCGCGGCGCCGGCGCGGTGTTCCGCACCATTCCCTCCGAGGTGCTGACGCTCGAGGATCTCGCCGCGCCCAAGGTGTTCAAGGAACTGATCTCGCAGCCGCAGGGCCTGATCCTGGTCACCGGGCCGACCGGCTCCGGCAAGTCGACCACGCTCGCGGCGATGGTCGACCACGTCAACAAGAACGAGTATGCGCACATCCTCACCATCGAGGATCCGATCGAGTTCGTGCACACCTCGCAGAAATGCTTGATCAACCAGCGCGAGGTGCACCGCGACACGCACGGCTTCAACGAAGCGCTGCGTTCGGCGCTGCGCGAGGACCCGGACTACATCCTGGTCGGCGAGATGCGCGACATCGAGACCATCCGCCTCGCGCTTACCGCCGCCGAGACCGGCCACCTGGTGTTCGCCACCCTGCACACCAGTTCCGCGGCCAAGACCATCGACCGCATCATCGACGTGTTCCCGGCCGGCGAGAAGCCGATGGTGCGCTCGATGCTGTCGGAATCGCTGCGCGCGGTGATCTCGCAATCGCTGCTGAAGAAGGTCGGCGGCGGGCGCATCGCCGCGCACGAGATCATGGTCGGCATCCCGGCGATCCGCAACCTGATCCGCGAGGACAAGGTGGCGCAGATGTACTCGGCGATCCAGACCGGCGCGCAGTACGGCATGCAGACCCTGGATCAATGCTTGCAAGACCTGGTCAAGCGCGGTCTGGTCACCCGCCAGCAGGCGATCCAGTACGCCAAGAACAAGGAGATCTTCAAGTAACGGGAATCGGAATTCGGGAATCGGCCAGCGGGATCGTCGAGGGCGCCGCGAGCCGCTCCGATCCCCTTGCCGGGCCGCGTTCCCGCCAGCGGAGAGTGCCATGAGCAGTGTGGATTTCACCTCGTTCCTCAAGTTGATGGTGCACAAGAAGGCGTCCGACCTGTTCATCACGGCCGGCGTGCCGCCGTCGATCAAGGTGCACGGCCGCATCGCGCCGATCACGCAGAGCCCGCTCACGCCGCAGCAGTCGCGCGACATGGTGCTCAACGTGATGACGCCCTCGCAGCGCGAGGAGTTCGAGAAGACCCACGAATGCCAGTTCGCCATCGGCGTGTCCGGCGTCGGCCGTTTCCGCGTGTCGTGCTTCTACCAGCGCAACAACGTCGGCATGGTGCTGCGCCGGATCGAGACGCGCATCCCGACGATCGAGGAGCTGAACCTGCCGCCGATCATCAAGACCCTGGCGATGACCAAGCGCGGCATCATCATCTTCGTCGGCGCCACCGGCACCGGCAAATCCACTTCGCTCGCGGCGATGATCGGCTACCGCAACCAGAACTCGACCGGCCACATCATCACCATCGAGGATCCGATCGAATACGTGCACAAGCACGAGGGCTGCATCATCACCCAGCGTGAGCTCGGCATCGACACCGACAGTTGGGAGAACGCGCTCAAGAACACGCTGCGTCAGGCGCCGGACGTGATCATGATCGGCGAGGTGCGCACGCGCGAGACCATGGAGCACGCGATCAACTTCTCCGAGACCGGCCACCTGTGCTTGTGCACGCTGCACGCCAACAACGCCAACCAGGCGATGGACCGCATCATCCATTTCTTCCCGGAGGATCGGCGCGAGCAGTTGTTCATGGACCTGTCGCTGAACCTGAAGGGCGTGGTCGCGCAGCAACTGATCCCGACGCCGGACGGCAAGGCGCGCCGCGTCGCGGTCGAGGTGCTGCTCGGCACGCCGCTGGTGCAGGACTACATCCGCAAGGGCGAGATCCACAAGCTCAAGGACGTGATGAAGGAATCCACCAACCTCGGCATGAAGACCTTCGACCAGAGCCTGTTCGAGCTCTACCAGGCCGGCGAGATCTCCTACGAGGACGCGCTGCGGCACGCCGACTCGGCCAACGAGGTGCGCCTGAAGATCAAGCTCGCCCAGGGCGGCGATGCGCACACGCTGTCGCAGGGCATGGACGGCGTCGAACTGGTCGAGTCGTGAGGGGCGGGAACCGGGACGCGGCACGCGCGCCATCGGCAGCAGCGCAACCGGACGCGGCGCGCGCGCACGAGGTTGCCTCGCCGCCGGCCGATTCCGGCGATCTCGCGCGCCTGCACGCGACCTGGCGCGCGCTCGGCGAAGACGATCCGTTGTGGGCGATCCTGTCGCGTCCGGACAAGCGCGGCGGACGCTGGGACGTCGACGAATTCTTCGCCGCGGGCGAGGCGGAGATCGCCGGACTCGATGCCTTGTGCGCAGGATTGGCGCGACCGCGCGCGCGGCGCGTCGCGCTCGATTTCGGCTGCGGCGCGGGTCGGCTGAGCCGCGCGCTCGCCACGCGCTATGCCGAGGTGATCGGTGTCGACATCTCGCCCAGCATGATCGAGCACGCGCGGCGCTGGAACGCGCACCTGACCAACGTGCACTTCGTCGAGCACGCGCGACCGGAGCTGGCCTTCCTCGCCGACGCCAGCGTCGATCTGGTCTATTCGGTGATCACCCTGCAGCACATGCCGGCCGCGCTGCAACTCGCCTACATCGACGAATTCCTGCGCGTGCTCGCCGGCGATGGCCTCGCCGTGTTCCAGATCGCGAGCGGCCATACGCGCGACTGGCGCGGCTGGTTGTACCGGCTCGCGCCGAATCGCCTGCTCGCACCGTTGCGCCGGCGCGTGCACCGCAGCCGCGTCGCCGCGGAACTGCACGTGCTGCCGGAGGCGATCGTCGCCGCGCGCATCGCCGCGCGCGGCCGGCGCATCCTCCGGGCGCTCGACACCGATGCCGCCGGCGCGGGTTTCCGCGGCCGGCTGCTGTGCGTGGGCTGACGCTCAGTTCTGCTCCACCACTTCGTGCAGGACGATGCCGCCCTGGGTCGCGGTGAGGGTGAAATCGCCGCGCCGCAGCCACTTCTCGTACAGCGCGAACAGGCGCTTCTGCTGCTCGAACCGGGCTTGCTGTTCGGGCGGCAGCGCCGCCTGCATGCGGCCGGCCGATTGCGCGATCAGGCCGTAGAGGCGGCCGCTGAAGGACATGCGCAGGAACATGGCATCGTGCGCCGCGGGCGCGGCGAGATAGGCGCCGAGCGTGGCGTCCTCGCCGGCCCCGGCGGCGAGCGCAATGGCCTTGTCCGACATCGCCGCGAACAGCGGCGGCGTCTTGGCCGGCACGAGGCCGGCGGGCAGCGCGACCGGCTTGCCGTCCGGCGCGAGCTTGAGGTCCTTGAGCTGCGGCGCCGCGAGCTGCGCCATGCCGAGTGCGGCCATCGGATTGGTCGAGGCGAGGAGCAGCTTGCCGGCCACGTCCGGGATGCCGCCGGCGGGGGCATGGGCGTCGAGCTCGATCTTGTCGAGGGTGAAGTGCACGCCGGTCAGATCGCTCGCCGGCGGCGGAATGGTCACGTCCACCTTCGCCTTCGACTGGCGGTAGCTGTCGTTCAATCCCTTGAGATGGGGACAGGCGAACGGCTTGGCCGCGACCTTGTCGGCCTGATGGATCCAGAATTGCTTGAGCTTGAGGAGCGGCAGCGACAGGCTGACGTCGACCATGCCCTGGCCCGGCGCGCCGGTGCCGGGCGCGGCGCCGAACGCATCGGCGATCTCCTGCGCCAGCTTCGGCTCGATCTCGAGCTCGATGCTCACGCCGACGCGCTGCGGGGTGAGCTCGTCGGCGCCGAACACGAAGCGCGGGAACGTGTGCGCGAGGTCGAGGAATTCGCTCCTGCACGCCGCGTCCATGTCGTTGGCGAGCGGCAGGCCGAGCGCCTTCGCGAATTCCGCGTCGCTGCCTTCCGGCGCCTTGCTCAGGCGTTCGGTCAGGCGCACGAAGTCGATGAAGCCTTCGCCGTGCGGCGTGTAGCCGTGCTGCTTCGCGAGCTCGGTCAGCGCGCCCGTCGCGGCCAGGCTCTGCGCCGGCCGCGTGAGTCCGAGCAGCGTCTGCTTGAGCGCGTCGGAGGCATTCGGCGGCAGCACGGTGACGACCAGGTGATTGCCTTCGATCGCGATCGCGCAGGCGAGCTGGTCGTTGCCGAGCTGCCAGTATTCCTGCGACCCGGTCCTGGCCACCGGCAGCTTCTCGCCGAGCGTCTGTTCCAGATGGGCGACTTCGGCCTTGAACGCCGCCGCGTCGCCGAGCTCCATGCGCAGCACCGGGACCAGGCCGACGCCGTACAGCGCGACCCGGGCATCCGGTTTCAGGCCGATCTGGCGCAGCTTGTCCCAGGTGTCGTGGGTCTTGAGCTCGTCGAGGAAGGCGCGCGCGATCTTCACCGTCCGCGCGCTCTCCGGCGTCGACTTCTTGTCGAGCTCATCGAGCACGCCATCGTACAGGGCGACGAACTCGGGGATCGCCTCCTGCATGTGCCGGGACCATTGCTCGGTCACCGCCTGCGGCGTCGGTTCCAGATTGGCGTAGACGTAAGGCGTATCCGCCGGCGCGAACGCGAGCGGGAGGTCGTTGTTCTGCGGCTTGCTGCAGGCGGCGAGCAGAGCCGCGCCCAGCCCGAGCAGGGCGTACTGATGCAATCGGCGCATGACATTTCCCCGGCAGGCGACGACGGATGGCGTCGCCGCCATTGTACTCGGCGGCGCCGGCTATGGCGCGCGGCGCGGGGCGAGCAGCTCGGCGAGCACCGCCATGCGCACGAACACGCCGTTGGCGACCTGCTCGAGGATCAGCGATTGCGGGCCGTCGGCCACGGCCGAGGCGATCTCCACGCCGCGGTTGATCGGACCGGGGTGCATCACCAGGCAGTCGGGATGCGCGCGCGCCAGGCGCGCGGCGGACAGGCCGTAGCGCTGGAAGTAGTCCGCCTCCGACGGAATCGCCGCGCTGTGCATGCGTTCCTTCTGCAGCCGCAGCATGATGACGACGTCCGCGCCGGCGATCGCCTCGTCGAAATCGTGGAACCGCCGGCACATCGGCAGTTCCTCCGCATCCGGCGCGAGTTCCGGCGGCGCGCACAGCCGGACCTCGCCGGCTCCGAGTGCGACGAGCGCCTGCGCATCCGAACGCGCCACGCGCGAATGGCGGATGTCGCCGCAGATCACCACGCGCAGGCGCGTGAAATCCGGCCGGTGGCGGCGCAGCGTGAGCGCATCCAGCAGCCCCTGCGTCGGATGGGCGTGATTGCCGTCGCCGGCGTTGAGCACCGCGGCGGCGCTGCGCAGTCGCGCAGCGATCCGGGCCGGCGTGCCGGCTTCGCGGTGGCGCACGACGAAGGCGTCGCAGCGCATCGCCTCCAGCGTGTGCACGGTGTCGATCAGCGATTCGCCCTTGACCGTGGAGGAGCTGGCGATGTCGAAGTTGATCACCGTCGCGCCGAGCCGTTGCGCGGCGAGGTCGAACGAGGTGCGCGTGCGGGTGGACGGTTCGAAGAACAGGTTCACCACGGTGCGTCCGTGCAGCAGGTCGAGCGGCTTCGCACCGTTGTCGCTCGCCGCGCGCAGCGCTTCGGCGCGCTCGAGGAGATCCAGCAGCTGCGTCCGCGACAGACCCTCGAGGGTGAGCAGATGGCGCAGGCGGCCGTCGGCGTCGAGTTGCAGGCGCACCGCCGGCGGCGCCGCGTCTTCGCCCGGCAACGCGCTGGCGTTCATGGCGTGGTGTCCCGTGGCGTCTGCGCGAGCCAGCTCTCGACGATGATCTGCGCGGCGAGCGCGTCCAGCGACTCGGCGTGCTTGCGCCGGGCCTCGCCGCGCTTGCGTTGGGCGGCGAAGCGCCCGGCCGCCTCGCGCGAACTGAAGCGTTCGTCGACGAGCTCGGCCGGCAACCCGTAGCGCTGCGCGAGCGCGGCGGCGAACGCGCGCGCGGCGCGGCTGGCCGGCTGCTCGGCGCCGTCGAGCGCGAGCGGCAGGCCGACCAGCAGGAGCTGCGGGCGCCAGGCGCGCAGCAGCGTGTCGAGGTGCGCCCAATCCGGGCCGCGCGGGCCGTTGGCGACGATCGCCAGCGCGCGCGCCCCGCTCAGGGCGCTGCCGACGGCCACGCCGATCCGGCGTGTGCCGTAATCGAAGCCCAACACGGCGAGGGCGGAGGGCTGCGGGCCGAGGGCTGAGGTTTGCACGCTATCGACTTGCGGCATGAAATTTACTTACCCGAGGAATCTCTGAATACGTGGAGGACACAGCTTCCGCTCGTCAAGCCCCCTTGAGTCAAGGGGGCGATCAAACCCTTGCCGCGCAAGGGTTTGATGGGGGTTGTGGAGGTGCGGTGCCACGGCCGAAGACAGCGACATGGGGATTTGATCAGACCTTCCCTAAGAACGTTTGCAGGCGAAAATCGGGAGTCGCCGGGCTTCGCACCGCGTACCGCACACGGCGCGGCTCACGCATGGCCGGCGTAGTCCGTCAGGTTGGCGATGTCCACGCCGACCAGTGCCGCGGCCGCCTCCCAGCGTTGCTCCAGCGGGGTCGCGAACAGGATGTGCTCGTCGGCCGGAACGGTCAGCCAGGCGTTCTCGCGCAGCTCGTTCTCGAGCTGACCCGAACTCCAGCCGGCGTAGCCGAGCGCGACCAGCGCCGCCTGCGGGCCGCGACCGGCGGCCATCGCCACCAGCACGTCGCGCGAGGTGGTGACGCAGATGCGTTCGGAGATCTTGAACGAGGATTCCCAGTCGCCGGGGGGCGAGTGCAGCACGAAGCCGCGTTCCGGCTGCACCGGGCCGCCGATCAACACCGGCGCGTCGCCGATGTGGCTGCGTTCGGGCTGGATGTTCATCTGCGCCAGCACGTCGCCGAGGCGGTATTCCGACAGGCGGTTGATCAGAAGCCCCATCGCGCCTTCCTCGCTGTGCTGGCACACGTAGGCCACGCCGCGCCGGAAGGTGGGATCGCGCAGGCTCGGCATCGCGATCAGCAGGTGGTTGGTGAGGCTGTTGAGCGACAGCATGCCGGCATTGTACCCGAGGGCTGGCGCCCCGGCCTGCCGGTCAGCGATTGCGCAGGATGTCGCCCGGCAGGAACTGCCAGGTGCGGGTGATGTAGAGCTCGTCGATGTCGCCGGGCGGGATCGGCGGGAACGGCGCGGCGAGGTGGACGATGCGGATCGCGGCGTCGTCGAGGATGCGGTGCCCGCTCGGCTCGATCACGTCCACGCTCTTCACCGAGCCGTCGCGGCGCAGCGCCACGGTGAGCACCAGCTCGCCGTGCACCTGCTGGCGGCGCGCCTCGTCGGGATAGTTGAGATTGCCGATGCGCTCGATGCGCGCGACCCACGCCGCCATGTACGCCGCGTAGGCGTATTCCTTGGTGTTGGCGGAGATGTATTTCTTCTTCGGCCGCTTGGCGTAGGCCTGGGTCTCCTGCTGGATCTCGGCGGCGAGCCGCGCCATCTCGAGCTTCTTCTCGATCAGCTCGCGCCCGGTCGGTTGCGGCAGCGGCGGTTGCTCCGGCGTTTCCTTGTCGGTGCGCACGGCGAAGTCGGCGTGCTGCTGCGTGAGCAGCGCACGCTCGCTCGGCGGCTGCGGTTTCGGCGCGGCGGCGCGCAGCGGCCGCGGCGCGATGCCGGCGTCCGGCTTGGACACCGGGCTCGAGACGAGCTCGCTCGGCCGCACCGCGCGTTCGGCCTCGCCGCCGCCGGCGTTGTGCGCCTGGGCGAGGAAATCGGCCTTGTCGGGTTTTTCGCCGGAGGCCGATTGCACCAGGATGACATCGAGCGCCGGCAGGCGCGGCGCCGGTTTCTCGAATTCGAAGGTGAGGCCGAGCGCGAGCACGCCGTGGGCGATGACGGAGAACAGCAGGGTCACGCCGAGACGGTCGCCGCTGCCCACGGGGCGGCCGGCCGCGCTCATCGACGGCGCGCCTCGATCGCGTCGAACAGGGTCCCGGCGATGTTGAGTCCGCACTGCGCGTCGAGCTCGCGGATGCAGGTCGGCGAGGTGACGTTGACCTCGGTCAACCAGTCGCCGATGACGTCGAGACCGACGAACAGCATGCCGCGGCGGCGCAGCTCCGGTGCGACCTGCGCCGCGATCCAGCGCTCGCGCTCGCTGATCGGCCGCGCCACGCCCTTGCCGCCGCGCGCCAGGTTGCCGCGGAAATCGTCGCCCTGCGGCAGGCGCGCCAGCACGTAGGGCACCGGCTCGCCGTCGATCAAGAGGATGCGCTTGTCGCCGTCGCGGATCTCCGGCAGGTAGCGTTGCGCCACGGCGAAGCAGCGGCCGCCGTCGGTCAGCGTTTCCAGGATCACGTTCAGGTTTGGGTCGCCGCGACCGCTCTTGAAGATCGAGCGTCCGCCCATGCCGTCGAGCGGCTTGATCACCACCTCGCCGTGCTCGGCGACGAAGCGCTTGATCTCGGCGGCGTCGCGGGCGACCACGGTCGGCGGTATACATTGCGGAAAATGCAGCGTGACCAGCTTCTCGTTGGCGTCGCGCAGGCCGCGCGGATCGTTGACCACCAGCGCGCCGCCGGCCTGTGCCAGCTCCAGCACCATGGTGTCGTAGAGGAACTGCGCGTCGAACGGCGGATCCTTGCGCGCCAGGATCACGTCGACCCGGCCGAGTTCGATCCATGCCGGCGCCTCGAGCCGGAACCAGTCGGCCGGATCGTCGCGCACGGCGAGGGCCGCGGCGTATGCCCACGGCGCCGCGCCGCGCACGGCCAGGCCGCCCTGGGTGAGGTACAGCAGGCGATGGCCGCGCCGCTGCGCTTCGAGCAGCATGGCGAAGGTGGAATCCTTGGCGACGTGGATGGACTCGATCGGGTCCATCAGCACCGCGACCGTCAGCGCCATCGCCTCGCCCCGTTGCTGCGCGGAGTTGGCGCTGCGAACTTGGCACGAGATGTGCTGACGATTGAACGCATGATCGGCAAGGCGAGGCGGCCGCGACGGGGCTATACTACCACCCCGAGGCGAAATTCCGGCCGGGGCGGGCGCTCGGCTGCCCGGTTGCGTCGACGCGTTTTCCGAGCAAAGATGCCCAGTTAGCGGATTTACTTGACAGATTTGCTAAGTGTTGGTTAAACAGCCCGGATGGGAAGCAAACGCTGGCCGCGGGCGCCCGGCGCGCCGCGCGCGAGCCGCAGGCGTGTTCGCGCTGGCGCGGGCACTTGGCATTCCGATTGGGTAGGGGGTAGTACGTGGAACCGACAACGAAAGATGGCAGCCTGGCCGGCTTGAAGGTCATGGTCATCGACGATTCCAAGACCATCCGCCGGACCGCCGAGACCCTGCTCAAGAAGGAAGGTTGCGAGGTGATCACCGCGACCGACGGCTTCGAGGCGCTTGCCAAGATCTCCGACCAGCAGCCGAACATCATTTTCGTCGACATCATGATGCCGCGGCTGGACGGCTACCAGACCTGCGCGCTGATCAAGAACAACCAGATGTTCAAGTCCACGCCGGTGATCATGCTGTCGTCGAAGGACGGCTTGTTCGACAAGGCGCGGGGCCGCATCGTCGGCTCGGAGCAGTACCTGACCAAACCGTTCACGCGCGAGGAACTGCTCGGCGCGATCCGACGGCACGTCGGCCACAAGTGAGGGGCCATCCGCGGCACACAAGGGGAAACAGATGGCACACATTCTGATCATCGACGATTCGCCCACCGATGTCCGCGTGTTCACCACGCTGCTGGAGAAGAACGGGCATCGCGTCAGCAGCGCCGCCAGCGCCGAGGACGGCATCGCGCTGGCCAAGCGCGAGCGTCCGGACCTCGTCATCATGGACGTGATCATGCCGGGGATGAACGGCTTCCAGGCGACGCGGACCCTGAGCCGCGACGCCGACACCTCGTCGATTCCGATTCTCATCATCACGACCAAGTCGATGGAGACCGATCGGGTGTGGGGCCTGCGTCAGGGCGCGAAGGATTTTCTTACCAAGCCGGTCGGGGAGCGCGAGCTGCTCGAGCGCATCCAGAAACTGCTGGTGAGCTGACCCTCCATGGCCTCCGTGCTCGACTTGCCGCAGCTGTCGCCGTTCGAGGCGCTGGCCGACTACGAGCGGCGCAGCCTCGCGCACACGGCGGGTCTGCCGGAGCAGATCGAGGCGCCGGGGTTGTGGCGCGGCATCGGTTTCCGCATCGGCGCGCGTTACCTCGTGAGCAGCATCAACGAGGTGAACGAAATCCTCACCCTGCCGGTGCTCACGGTGGTGCCGGGCACGCGCCCGTGGCTGCTCGGCGTGGCCAACGTGCGCGGCAATCTGGTGCCGGTGATCGATCTCAAGCAGTACCTTGAAGGCGAGCGCACGCAACTGACCGATAGCAGCCGCGTGCTGCTGGTGCGGCAGCAGGGCGGCAGCGTCGGCCTGCTCGTCGACGAGGTGCTCGGCCAGCGCAATTTTTCCGAGGAACAGCGCGCCGAGGCGGTGGGCGAGGACGACGAGCGCTACGGCCGCTTCGTCGGCGAGAAATATCCGCTGGGCGACGTCCACTGGGGTCAGTTCAGCATGAGTGCGCTGGTGCGCAGTCCGGATTTCATGCAGGCGGCGGCGTGACGGATCGCCGGCTACTACTCAGACGTATTCAAGGGGTGAGCATATGAGCGTTACGACGGGTGCCATCGGCGGCAAGGAACGAACGGGTACGAACACGTTGCTGGTCGTGCTGCTGATCGTCGCGATCCTGTTCGCGGCGGTGAACTTCGTCTGGCTGACCTACAACGCCCGGCAGGACGCACTCGCCGCGGCGTTGGTCACCAAGATCCAGGTGCTGTCGCAGCAGTTGTCGAAGGTCGCCAACGACGCCGCCGGCGGCAACATCGACGCCTTCAAGAGCCTGGAGCAGACGCGCAATTCGATCGACGATCTGCTCAACAAGCTGAAGAACGGCGATCCCACCACCGGCATGCAGGGCTACGCCAAGTCCGGCGCGGGTCCGCAGATCGCCGAGCTCGACAAGGCCTGGGCGCCGCTCAATACCAACGCCACCAAGATCCTCGACAGCAAGGAGCAGGTGCTCAACACCGCGAACGTGGCGGCCGATTTCAACAGCAAGATGCCGGTGCTCAACTCGCGCATGGAGGAAGTGGTCAAGATCCTCACCGAGAAGAACGGCTCGGCGAGCCAGGTGATGATCTCCTCGCGCGAGATGCTGCTCGCCGACCGCATGCAGCGCCGTGTGCAGTCGATCCTGCAGGGCGGCGAGGAAGCGCAATCCGCGGCCGACGGCCTGCAGCGCGACGCCCAGTTCTACGGCGCGGTGCTCGCCGGCCTGATCGCCGGCAATCCCGATCTCAACATCCGCGCCATGGACAATGCCGCGGCCAAGGAGATTCTCGCCGACATCAATCGCCAGTGGGGTGAACTGGTCGGCGACGCCGTGAAGAAGCTGCTCGACTCCGCCTCGGCCCTGCAGGACGTGAAGCAGGCCGCCGACCAGACCTCGCTGGACAGCGCCACCATGCTGCTCAAGGCCGAACCGGTGGCCAAGGCGATCAACGACCTGCAAGGCAAGCGGCTGTTCCCGAACATCTGGTTCGGCGGCATTTCCGGCGTGGTCGCGATCGCGCTGGTGATCCTGCTGGTGGCGAGCCAGATCCGCGCCCAGCGCAAGCGCTACCAGGTCACCGCGGAACTGAATCAGCGCAACCAGGAGGCGATTCTGCGCCTGCTCGACGAGATGGGTTCGCTCGCGGAAGGCGACCTCACCGTGCGCGCCACGGTCACCGAGGACATCACCGGGGCGATTGCGGACTCGGTCAACTTCGCGGTCGAGGCGCTGCGCTCGCTGGTGACCACGATCAACGAGACCGCCATGCACGTGTCCACCTCGGCCCAGGAAACCCAGGCGACCGCCATGCATCTCGCCGAGGCCGCCGAGCATCAGGCGCAGCAGATCACCTCGGCCTCGGCCGCGATCAACGAGATCGCGGTCTCGATCGACGAGGTGTCGAAGAACTCGGCCGAATCGGCGGACGTCGCGCAGCGCTCGGTGCAGATCGCCTCGAAGGGCGCCGGCATCGTGCGCCAGACGATCCAGGGCATGGACTCGATCCGCGACCAGATCCAGGAGACCTCCAAGCGCATCAAGCGCCTGGGCGAATCCTCGCAGGAAATCGGCTCGATCGTCGAACTGATCAACGACATCGCCGAGCAGACCAACATTCTCGCCTTGAACGCGGCGATCCAGGCGGCGTCGGCCGGCGAGGCGGGCCGCGGCTTCGCGGTGGTCGCCGACGAAGTGCAGCGCCTGGCCGAACGCGCCTCGGGCGCGACGCGGCGTATCGAAACGCTGGTGCAGACGATTCAGGCCGACACCAACGAGGCGGTGACCTCGATGGAGCAGACCACCGCGGAAGTGGTGGCCGGCGCGCGTCTGGCCGAGGACGCGGGCCTGGCGCTGGGCGAGATCGAAAAGGTGTCGAACGACCTGGCCGACCTGATTCAGAACATCTCCGAGGCGGCGCGCCAGCAGTCGGCGGCGGCGACCAACATCTCGGCGACGATGAACGTGATTCAGGAAATCACCACGCAGACCTCGGTCGGCGCCAGCCAGACCGCCGAGTCGATCGGCAACCTGGCGCAGCTCGCCGCCGACCTGCGGCGTTCGGTCGCCGACTTCAAGCTGCCGGCTTGAGGCGAACGCGGACGGCACCGGCGGCGGCAATCCGGACTGGGCCTGACGGCCGGCATCGATATGGGTACGCGGGTGCAGCACACGAGCGGGGGGACACAGGCGCGGCGCAAGCGATTGCGGCATGATGAGCGTCTGGCGGGGGTGGATATCGAGCATGGTGATTGCCACCGGGAAGTTCTCACCGCTTTCGCCCATGCCGGGCATGGACGACAGCGAATTCGAGCGCTGGGCGAGTCTGCTCGAGAAGCGCACGGGAGTGGTCGTGCCGCTGGCGCGCAAGGCGTTCCTCGTGACCAGCGTGCGGGCGCGCATGCGCGAAACCGGACACGCCAGCTTCGAGGACTATTTCCGCGAGTTGCAGAAGGTGCCGGAGGGCGCGATCGAGTGGACCACGCTGGTCGATCGGCTCACCGTGCACGAGACCCATTTCTTCCGGCATCCGCCGTCGTTCGAGCTGATCGCCGAGGACTGGCTGCCGCAGGCGGCGCGCCAGGCCACGCAAGGCGCGTTGCACGCCTGGAGCGTGGGCTGCGCCAGCGGCGAGGAAGCCTACACGCTGGCGATGGTGCTCGAGCGGGGGCTCGGCGCCGCCGGATCGCCGAAGACCTACTTCGGCGTGACCGCCACCGACGTCAGTCTCCCGGCTTTGGCCGTTGGTCGCGCCGGGCTTTACCCGCGCCAGAAATTGCAGGAGATTCCGCCGGAGTATCGCGAACGCTACTGCGAGGAACTGGACGAGGACAGCTTCCGCATCCGCGAGAGTTTGCGCAAGCGCGTCGGCTTCGCCCAGTTCAACCTGCTCGATGCGGCGCGCGCGCCGCTGAAGCGGCTGGATTTGATCTTCTGCCAGAACGTGTTGATCTACTTCGCCCGCGAGCGGCGCCGCGAATTGCTCGGCGCGCTCGCCAACCTGCTCAAGCCCGGCGGCTTGCTGGTGCTCGGCGCGGGCGAGGTGACGAATTTCGCCCACGCCAAGTTGCGGCGGGTGGAGCATCGCCAGGTCCTGGCGTTCCTGCGTAACGGTTGAGAGCAGCCATGAAACTCCAAGACGGCATTGACTTCACGACCCTCAACTGGGTCAAGCAGGAACTGGACGAAACCCTGAAACAGGCGCGCCAGGCGCTGGAGGCCTATGTCGAGGATCCGGCCGATTCCAGCCTGATGCGGTTCTGCGCCACCTACCTGCACCAGGTGCAGGGCACCTTGCGCATGGTCGAACTGTACGGCGCGGCGATGGTGGTCGAGGAAATGGAGCGCGTCGCGCTCGCCCTGCTCGACGGCCAGATCAAGCCGCAGGACGAGACCTACGCCGTGCTGATGCGCGGCATCGTGCAGTTGCCGGATTACCTGGAACGTCTGCAGAGCGGGCACAAGGACATCCCGATCGTGCTGTTGCCGCTGCTCAACGACCTGCGCGCCACGCGCGGCGAGAAGCTGCTCAGCGAATCGGTGCTGTTCTCGCCGGATTTGTCCGCACCGTTGCCCGCGGCCGCGGCCGGCGCGGCGACGAGCCTGCCGGAGATGGAACTCAAGGCGGAGGCCGCGCGCCTGCGCACCGCGTTCCAGCTCGCGCTGCTGCGCTGGATACGCGACGACGCTTCGCAGCTCGAGCGCCTGATCGGCGTGCTCGATCGATTGCGGTCCTCGTGCAGCGAAGACCAGGCGCGGCGCCTGTGGTGGATCGCCACGGGCGTGCTCGAAGGCGTGCAATCCGGCGCGATCGAGGCCAACGCCGCGGTCAAGTTGCTGTTCGGCAAGGTCGACCGCGAGATCAAGCGGCTCGTCGACGCGGGCGAAGCCGGCTTCCGCGCGCAGCCGCCGGTGGAATTGACAAAAAATCTTCTTTACTACATCGCGCATGCCGGCAGCGCGGGCGCGCGCGCCAGCGAAATCCGCCAAGTCTACAAGCTCGACACCCTGCTGCCGAGCGAGAAGGAACTGGAACACGCCAAGGGTTCGATCTCCGGCCACAACCGCGCCCTGCTCGACACCGTGTCGAGCGCGATCAAGGACGACCTGCTGCGGGTGAAGGAGGCGCTCGACATCTTCCTGCGCGCGCAGGGCGGCGATCCGGCCGAGCTGATGGTGCAGGCCGACGTCCTCGACCGCGTCGGCGACACCCTCGGCATGCTCGGTCTCGGCGTGCCGCGGCGGGTCGTGCTCGAACAACGCAAGATCATCGAGGAGATCGCCAACAAGACGCGCCCGGCCGACGAAGGCGCGCTGCTCGACGTGGCCGGCGCGCTGTTGTACGTCGAATCGTCGCTGGACGATCACATCGACCGCCTCGGCGCGGAGACGCCGGAGGACACGGCTGCGAAGGGTACGGCCGGGCTCGAACTGCCGAAGGCCGAGGTGCGCAAGATCCTCGATGCGCTGATGAAGGAGGCCGCGGTCAACATCACCCAGGCCAAGCAGGACATCGTCGCCTTCATCGAATCGCCGTGGGATCACGCCCGCGTCGAGCCGATCCCGCGCCTGCTCGAGGAAATCGCCGGCGCGCTGCGCATGCTGAATCTGAACGAATCGGCGCAGTTGATGAACGGCATCGTGCGCTTCGTCGAGGTGGAACTGCTGCGCCACCGGCGCGTGCCCACGGTGGAGCAGATGGACAAGCTCGCCGACGCGCTGGCCTCGATCGAGTACTACATGGAAGCCACGCGCGAACAGCGCGGCGGCCGCGAGAAGATCCTCGACGTCACCCGCCAGAGCCTGACCGCGCTCGGCTACTGGCCGGTGCCGGAGGACGACCGCGGCGGCGGACCCGGGTCCGCGCCGACGCGACCGGAGCGCCCCTCCGGCAGCGCCGCGCCCGCGCCGGGTGCGGGCGAGCGCGCCGGTCCGGCGGCGCCGAGTCCCGAGCGGACGCCGGCCATGGCGTTCGGCGCGGCGCCGACGGTGGCCACCGAAGACGCCCAGGAGGGCGAGTTCCCGCGCTGGAGCAGCGATCTGCCCGCCAGCGGCGAGGAGGGATTGAAGCTCGAGGTGCAGTCCGCGCCGGCCGAACGCCTCGAGATGCCGAGCATCGAACTCTCCGAGGAAAGCATCGACGAATACATCGCCCGCGTCGGCCAGGCGGAAGAGCTGGCCGCGCCGCCGCCGGCCGAGGCGCCGGCGCCGCAGGACCTGCGCCCCGAGGTCGAGGTCGCGCCCGGCCGCGGTCTCGAGGATCTGATCGTCGGCGAAGCGCGCCCGCACGAACCGCCGGCGCAGGATCTCGCCGGCCTGCGTCTGGCCGAAACCGAGGCCACCGCCACGCCGGCCGCGAACGTGCGCTACGTCGAGGTGGAGGAGGAGATCGAGGAGGAAGTGCCGGACGTCGATGCCGCCTCGCCGATGGCGGACGCGAGTTTCAGCGCGATGCCCTCCGACGACATCGACGAGGAGATCCGCGAGGTCTTCGTCGAGGAAGTGCAGGACGAAATCGACAATCTGCACCGCTGCCTGCCGGCCTGGAAGGCGGACGTGCACGACTTCGAGAAGCTCAAACCGATCCGGCGGTCGTTCCACACCCTCAAGGGTTCCGGGCGGCTGGTCGGCGCGCTCGCGCTCGGCGAGTTCAGTTGGAAGGTCGAGAACATGCTCAACCGCGTGCTCGACAAGACCATTCCGCCGGGACCGGCGGTGCAGGCGCTGGTGGACAACGCCATCGGCGTGCTGCCGGAACTCCTGGCCGCGCTGCGCGGCGAGGGCGCGCCGAAATCGAACATCGCCGCGATCATGGACGTCGCCGACAAGCTCGCCGCCGGCGAGGAAGCCTGGGTGCGCAGCGGCGCGCCGCAGCGCATGAAGAAGGTCAAGCGCATCGTCCGGCGCATGGTGCCGGTGGCCGCCGAGCCGGCGCCCGCCGCCCCCGCGCCGGAGCTGAGCGCCGAACTGGACATCGAGCGCGCCTTCAGCGCGCCGGCCGAGGAGGTCGCGGTGCATGCCGGCGGCGACCGCGCCGAACAAGCGGCGCTCGCGGCGGGTCCGCTGCCGAGCATCGACCCGGTGCTGTTCGACATCCTCAAGAGCGAGGTCGCCACCCACCTCGCCGCCATCGACGGCTATCTCGCCGAATTGAAGACGGCGCCGGCGCTGCCGGCCAGCGAGCCGCTGCTGCGCGCGGTGCATACCCTGAACGGGGCGATCGCGATGGTCGACATCCCCGTCATCAGCCACGTGCTCGCGCCGCTCGAGGGCTACATCAAGCGTCTGCGCGCGCGCCAGCAGGCGCCTGACGCGGCCGGCGTGGCGGTGCTCAACGAATCGGCGGCGCTGGTACGGGAAGTGATCGCCGCGCTGGAGACGCCGCAACCCCGCTTGCCCGATTCCGACGCGCTCGCCGCGCGCATCGCGCAACTGCGCGACACCCTGCCCGAGCCCGACATGATGCACACCCTGTTCGCGCTCGCCGAGGACGAGGCGCACGCGACGGCGGCCGCGCCGGTGCCGGAAGCGACGACCGAGCCGGTCGCCGCCCCGCCGGAGGCGATCGAGGAAACCGCGGCGCCGGAAGAAGTCGCGGCGCCGATCGAGTCCATCGTCCTGGCGGCGGAAGAAGACCTCACCGCCGCGCTGGTGCGCGATCTCGACGCACAGGCCGAGACAGCGCCCGCCGCCGAGCCTGCCGCGGAAGCGGTGGCGGCGGAGGCGGCGCCCGCCGCGACGGAGCCGACGCCGGCCGAAGTCGCCTCGGCGTCCGCCGAGCCGGAACCGGCCGTGCCCGCCGCGGTCGAGCCGGAACTGCTCTCGTTCGAGGATCTGGCGCAGGCCGAAGGCGAGCCGGCGGCGGTCGAGCCGGCGCACGAGCCCGCCGCCGTCGAAGCCGTCACGCTGGCCACGCCCGCCGCCGAGCCGAGCGTCGAGGTCATCGAGATTCCGCCGGTGGCGGTGTCGGAACCTCCGCCGGCCGCGATGGCGCCGGAGCCGCCCACCGCGCCGGTCGTCGAAGTCATCGAACTGTCGCCGATGCCGGTGGCGGAGCCCGCGCCGGTCGCGATGGAGCTGCCGCCGCTGCCGGACGATCCGCAACCGGACGGCAGGCTCGACCTGCCCGATCTGGACGAGGACCTGCTCGAGATCTTCGTGCAGGAGGGTGCCGACATCCTCGATCATTCCGATTCGCTGATGGCGAAGTTGCGCGAGGCGCCGCAAGATCGCGATCTGATCACCGGCCTGCAGCGCGACCTGCACACGCTCAAGGGCGGTGCGCGCATGGCCGGACTGGCGCCGATCGGTGACCTGTCCCACGCCATGGAGTCGCTGCTCGAGGCGATCAGCGACAACCGCCGGGTGATGGACCGCCTCACCGTCGATTCGCTGGAACGCGGCTTCGATCGGCTGCACGGCCTGATCCAGCGCGTCGCGCGGCGCCAGGCGATCGCGATGCCGGAACACGCCATCGCCCGCTTCGAGGGTCTGGTCTCGGGCGAGCTGCCCGCGGCCGGCGCGAGGACGCCGGCCGTCGCGCCGGCGCCGCCGGTGGCGGAAGCGCGTCCGGAGCCGGCGCCGGCTCCGGACGCGGCACCCGCGCCCGCGCCGAAGCCGCCGCCGCGTCCGGCGGTGCGACCGGCGGCGGTCGAGGAGGAGGAGGTCCAGGCGCGCGCGCCGCAGGAGATGATCCGCGTGCGTTCGGATCTGCTCGACTCGCTGGTCAACTACGCCGGCGAGGTGTCGATCTACCGCTCGCGTCTGGAGCAGCAGATCTCGACCTTCCGCTTCAACCTGGTCGAGTTCGAGCAGACCGTGAGCCGCCTGCGCGAACAGTTGCGCAAGCTCGAGCTCGAAACCGAGGCGCAGATCATCGCCCGCTATCAGCGCGAACAGCACGAAGTCGGCGACACCGCGTTCGACCCGCTCGAGCTCGATCGCTTCAGCCAGTTGCAGCAGCTCTCGCGCGCACTGGCCGAGTCGGTGTCGGACCTGGTCTCGATCCAGAACCTGCTCGACGACCTCACCCGCCAGTCGGAAACGCTGCTGCTGCAGCAGTCGCGCGTCAGCTCGGACCTGCAGGAAGGCCTCATGCGCACGCGCATGGTGCCGTTCGATTCGCTGGTGCCGTCGCTGCGCCGCACGCTGCGCCAGGCGGCGCAGGAACTCGGCAAGCGCGCCCAGTTGAAGGTGGAAGGCGCGCAGGGCGAAATGGATCGCAACCTGCTCGAGCGCATGAAGGCGCCGTTCGAGCACATGCTGCGCAACGCGCTCGCCCACGGCATCGAATCGCCGGAGGAACGTCTCGTCGCCGGCAAGCCGCAGGAAGGCACGGTGACGATCCAGGTCAGCCGCGAGGCGACCGAAGTGGTGCTGCGCGTGTCCGACGACGGCAAGGGCATCGACCGCGACGCGATCCGCCGCAAGGCGATCGAGCGCGGCCTGCTGAAACCGGACGCGCAACTGTCCGACCGCGACTTGTACGGCTTCATCCTCGAAACCGGCTTCTCCACCGCCGAGCAGGTGACCCAGCTCGCCGGCCGCGGCGTCGGCATGGACGTGGTGCACAACGAGATCAAGCAGCTCGGCGGTTCGCTGACGATCGATTCCACGCGCGGCCAGGGCACCACCTTCACGATCCGCCTGCCGTTCACCCTGGCGGTGACCCAGGCGATCCTGGTGCGTCTCGGCGAGGCGACCTATGCCGTGCCGATGTCCTCGGTGCAGGGCGTGGTGCGCATCGCCCGCGACGATCTCGAGCGGCGCATGAACCTGCCGAACCCGACCTACACCTACGCCGGCGAGGAGTTCCTGATCTACGAACTGTCGCAGTTGCTCAATCTGCCGCCGACCCGCATGAGCGACGAGACCCAGTTGCCGCTGCTGATGACCCGTACCGGCGACCAGCGCGCCGCAGTGCGCATCGACGGCGTCATCGGCTCGCGCGAAATCGTGGTCAAGTCGGTCGGCCCGCAGATCAGCTCGGTGCCGGGCATCTTCGGCGCCACCATCATGGGCGACGGTTCGGTGGTGATGATTCTCGATCTCGCGCCGCTGGTTCGGCGCAGCGCCGCGCTGCGCGAACGCGTCGCGGCGGGCGAGGAGGCGGTGACGCCGGTGGCACCGCTGGCGCCGTCCGCGGTCGAGCATCGCGCGCAGCCGCTGGTGATGGTGGTCGACGACTCGATCACCATGCGCAAGGTCACCACGCGCGTGCTCGAGCGCAACGACATGGAGGTGATCACCGCGAAGGACGGTCTCGATGCGGTGGAAAAACTCCAGGACAAGGTGCCGGACGTGGTGCTGCTCGACGTCGAGATGCCGCGCATGGACGGCTACGAGCTCGCCACCTACATGAAGAACGATGCGCGCCTGAAACAGGTGCCGATCATCATGATCACCTCGCGCACCGGCGAGAAGCACCGCCAGCGCGCGCTGGAAATCGGCGTGGAGCGTTACCTCGGCAAGCCGTATCAGGAGGCCGACCTGTTGCGCAACGTCCAGGAAACGCTGAGGTTGAGCCGTGCCTAACGTGCTGCCCGGACAGGACGTGCGCGTCGCGCTGCTGTATCCCAGCAGCCAGTACGGCGGCCATCTGCGCGAAGCGCTGAAGGAACTCGGCGCGGCGGTGGTCTACGAGGCGCCGTCGGCGAACATCGATCGCGACGCGCTGGAGGGCTCCGGCGCCCGCGTGGTGATCGTCAATCTCGGCGCCGACAGCGACGATTACATCGACCAGGTCTACGACGTGCTCGACGCCGGCGACTACCACGTCGTGTTCAACGACGCGCAGGTCACCGAGCAGTTGTCCGGCTGGGATCACGCGCGCTGGGCGCGCAATCTGGCGGCGAAGATCCTGAGCCGGCCGGAGGTCGCCGAACCGCCGCGTCCGCCGGGGGCCGAGGCGGTGCCTACGCCGGTGCAGAAATCGGCCGCGGCCGTGCCGGTGGCGGAACGGCCCGGCGCGCCGCCCGCGCCCATCGCGCCGCGCAAGCCGGAGCCGCCGACGGTCGAATTGCCGGTGCCACCGGAACTGCGCGCGCCCGAACCGGAGCCGGCGGTGGCAACGGGCGAGCTCGATATCGCCGCGCTCGGCGAGTTCATCAAGCAGTTCGATCAGCCGGCCGAACCGCCGGCACCGGCTGCACCGGCCGCCGTGGTGACGCAGGGCACGGATGCGGATTTCGCCGCCGAACTCGACGCCCTGTTCGCCGCGGCGGACGCCGCGCCGACCGCCGCGGCCGCCGAACCGGACATCGGCCTGCCGGCGGACTTCGATCTCGGCGACGTGCCGACGGCGGCCCCGGCCGCACCGGCGGGCGTCGAGGAGACCATCGAGCTCAGCAGCGCCGATCTCGCGCCCGCGCCCGGCGCGGTCGAGCAGTTGCAGGAGGAGTTCCCGGCGATCTTCGATCAGCTCGACGTCGCCGCCGCGGCCGTCCCGGAGGCGACCGACGGCACGTTCAAGCCGGCCGAACGCAAGCCCGCCGCGCCGCCGGCGGCCGAGCCGCTGCTGCCGCCGGAGTGGGATCTCGAAGCGGTCGAGGAAGCGCCGGCCGACGCCGCTGCGCCGGCCGCAGACGAGTTCGGTGTCGAGAAAATGAGCGCGGCGGAATATCTCGCCCCGGAAGTGGAAGCGCCGACCGCCAAGCAGCAGGCGACGCTGCCCGTCACCGGCACGCTCAATCTCGAACTGGTGCCGATGGAGGAGGCGGTCGCGCCGCAGACCTACCAGAATCCCAATTACGCGAAGGAAGCCTGGCTCGACGGCAGCCGTCCGCCGGCGAAAGCCAAGAGCGCGGCGCCGGCCGTGCTGAAACGCGTGTTCGTGCTCGGCGCCTCGATCGGCGGTCCCGAGGCGGTGCGCGATTTCCTCGGCGCCTTGCCGGCCGGGTTCCCGGCGCTGTTCATCCTCGCCCAGCACATGGGCGAGGAATTCCTCGAGCTGATGTCGGCGCAGTTGCGCAAGGCGGTCACGCTCACCGTGCGCAATCCCACCCACGGCGAGCGCGTCGGCCACGGCGAGGTGCTGATCGTGCCGACCACGCACCGGCTGCAGGTGGACGCCGAGGGCGTGATCACGCTCGCGCACCTGCCGGAGAAGCCGGCGTATTCGCCGTCGATCGACATGGTGCTGCGCGACGTCGCCGATCAGTTCGGCAGCGGCGCCGGCGCGATCATCTTCTCCGGCATGGCGCACGATGCGATCGAGGGCAGCAAGTACCTGAAGAGCCGCGGCGGCGTGGTCTGGGCGCAGGACCCGGACACCTGCGTCATCAGCTCGATGGTCGATGGCGTGCGCGAGGCGGGCATCGTCAGTTTCGTCGGCTCGCCGCAGCAGCTCGCCCAGAAAATGACCGCCGACTACGGCAAGGGTTGAGGAGAGGACGATGGCCGAGCTCACCACCAGCCGCGAAATCCGCGGCGTCATGATCCCGGTCACCGGCGGCCGGGTGCTGCTGCCGAACGCCACCGTGGCCGAGGTCATCACCTACGCCACGCCGGAAAAGATCGCCAACGCGCCGCCGTGGCTGCTCGGACGATTGTCCTGGCGCGGCTGGCGCTTGCCGCTGTTCTCCTTCGCCATGCTCTCCGGCGGCGCCCGGCAGGAAAGCTACACCAACGCCAAGGTGGCGGTGCTCAAGGCGCTCGGCGGCAACGCCAAGATGCCGTTCCTGGCCATGCTCGCGCAGGGCTTCCCGCGCCTGACCACGATCACCCCGGACCTGCTCATCCCGACCGGCGACGAAAGCGCGCATCCGCCCGGCGTGCATGCCCAGGTGCTGGTGCGCGACGATCAGGCCGTGATCCCGAATCTCGGCCAGATCGAACAACTGGTCAGCCAGGCGCTGGCGGCGTAGCCACCGGCGGCGCGCGTCCGCGCGCTGCGGACCGCGCTCACCAATCCCCGTACAGCGCCTGCAGCGCCGCCAGCGCGGCGAGACTGGCGGTTTCGGTGCGCAGGATGCGCGGGCCCAGGCGCAGGGCGCGGAAGCCGGTTTGCCGCAGCAGCGCGGCGTCGTGTGCGGACAGGCCGCCTTCCGGGCCGACCACCAGGATTGCGCCATTTTCCATTTGTGGTAATTGCCGCAATGCCGCCTCGCCGTCGGGCAGCAGCGCCAGGCGCAGCGCGCCGGGGGCGAGTCCGGCGAGCCAGCGGTCCAGCGGCTGCGGCGCCTCGACCGTCGGCAGGCGGTTGCGTCCGCATTGTTCGCAGGCCGCGGCAATCACGCTGCGCCAATGCGCGCGGCGGCGGTCGGCGCGGTCGTCGTCGAGCCGCACCTCGGTGCGTTCGGTCACCAGCGGCACGATGCGGGCGACGCCGAGCTCGGTCGCCTTTTGCAGGATCCAGTCCATCTTCTCGCCGCGCGCGATGCCCTGCGCCAGGGTCAGCGGCAACGGCGCCTCGCGGTCCACCTCGCGCACGGCGAGGATCTCGGCGGTGACCGCGCGCTTGGCGAGCGCGGCCAGGCGCGCGTCGTATTCGCGGCCGTCGCCGTTGAACAGGATCAGCGGCGCGCCGCGCGGCAGGCGCAGCACGCGGGCGACGTGTTCGCCGGCTTGCAGCGGCAGGGTCACCTCGCTGCCCGCGTGCAGCGTCGCGTCGATGTGGATGCGGGGCACGCGCATCGCTCAGGCCACGGCATGATCGATCGCCGCGGCGGCGACGTCGACCATCCGGTCGATCTCGTCGCGGCGGATGACGTAGGGCGGCATGCAGTAGATCACGTCGCCGAGCGGACGCAGCAGCACGCCGTGCGCGAGCGCATACAGGTAGGCGCGCAGGCCGCGGCGCTCGGCTGCCGGGAACGGCGTGCGCGGGGTCCGCTCGCGCACCAGCTCGATCGCCGCGATCAGGCCGGTCTGGCGGACCTCGGCGACGTGCGGATGTGCGGCGAGCGGCGCCAGTCGCGCGGCCAGCTGTGCCGCGAGTTCGCGATTGCGCGCGAGCACCGGCTCGTCGCGGAAGATCGCCAGCGTCTCCAGCGCGGCGCGGCAGGCGAGCGGATTGCCGGTATAGCTGTGCGAATGCAGGAACGCCTTGCCACTCGCATACTCGGCATAGAAGGCGTCGTACACCGCCGCCGTGGTCAGCACCGCCGACAGCGGCAGGAAGCCGCCGGTCAGGCCCTTCGACAGGCACAGGAAATCCGGCGTGATCGCCGCCTGCTCGCAGGCGAACAGCGTGCCGGTGCGGCCGAAGCCGACCGCGATCTCGTCGGCGATCAGATGCACGCCGAATTCGTCGCACAGCGCGCGCAGGCCGGTGAGATAGGCCGCATCGTACATGCGCATGCCGCCGGCGCATTGCACCAGCGGCTCGACGATCACCGCGCACACCTCGTGCGCATGCCGCTCCAGCGCGGCGCGCATGTCGGCGAGGCGGGCGAGCGAGTGCTCGCGCCAGGACACGCCGGGCGCGCGTTCGTAACAATCGGGCGAGCGCACCAGGATCGGCGACAGCAGCAGCGGCGCGTAGGTGGCGCGGTACAGCGGCACGTCGGTGACGCCGAGCGCACCCAGGGTTTCGCCGTGGTAGCTGCCGGTCAGCGCGACGAAGCGGGTCTTGCCGGCGCGGCCGACGTTGCGCCAGTAGTGGAAGCTCATCTTGAGCGCCACCTCGATCGCGCTCGAGCCGTTGTCGGCGTAGAACACGCGCGCCAGGCCGGGCGGCGCCACGCGCAGCAGTTCCTCGGCGAGACGGATGCCGGGCTCGTGGCTGAAGCCGGCGAAGATCACGTGCTCCAGGCGATCGAGCTGATCCTTGACCGCGGCGGCGATGCGCGGATTGGCGTGGCCGAACAGATTCGTCCACCACGAACTGATCGCGTCGAGATAGCGGCGGCCGGCATGATCGATCAGCCAGGCGCCCTCGCCGCGCGCGATCGGGATGAGCGGCACGCGTTCGGCGTGATCGTGCATCTGCGTGCAGGGATGCCAGAGCACGGCGAGATCGCGCGCGCGCCAGGCGGCGGTGTCGGGCGCTGGCGTTTGGGGGAGTGCGTTCATGCTTTGCTATGATCGGCGCCATCGCCACTTCGCACAAGCCGCCCCGATGCCGCGCTCCCTCCCGCCTTCCGCTCCCGGTCCTCGGCCCTCAGCCCTCGGCCCTCAGCCCTCGGGTGGCTTCACCCTGATCGAGATCCTGGTGGTGGTGGTCATCCTCGGCATTCTCGCCGCGATCGTGGTGCCGAAGGTGATGCAGCACCCCGGCGAGGCGCGCCAGGTGCGCGCGCGCCAGGACATCCAGGCGATCGTCACCGCGCTGAACACGTACAAACTGGATAATTATACTTATCCCAGCACCGAGCAGGGACTGGATGCGCTCGTGCACAAGCCGAGCGGCGCGCCGGAGGCGCCGAACTGGCACGGCTATCTCGACAAGCTGCCGAAGGACCCGTGGGGCCGGCCGTACCTGTATCTGCGTCCGGGCATGCACGGCGAGATCGACGTGTTCAGCTACGGTGCCGACGGCAAGCCCGGCGGCGACGGCGAGGATGCGGACATCGGCAATTGGGAGTAGGGATGGCGCGATCCGGCCATCGCCGCAGCGGCTTCACCCTGATCGAGCTCCTGGTCGTCGTCGTGATTCTCGCCGTGCTCGCCGGCGCGCTGACGCTCGCCGTCGGCGGCATCGGCGCGCGCCGTCTGGCGCGCGAGGCCGAGCAGACGCGCGCGCTGATCGCCTACGCCTGCGAGCAGGCCGAGTTGACCGGGCGCACGATCGGCCTCGCCTTGCGCCACGCGGGCTACCGGTTCAGCCGGTTCGAGCGCGCCGATTGGCTGCCGATCGTCGGCGACGAACTGCGGCCGCGCACCTGGCTGCCGGGGATCGTCGCCGAACTCTCGCGCGACGGGCGCGCGGTCGAGATCGCCGAGGCGTTCCCGGACAAGCCGCAGATCGTGTGCTTCGCCTCCGGCGAGCTGACGCCGTTTCGTCTCGACTTGCGCCTGGCCGACGCGCCGCAGCGCTATCGCCTCGACGGCAGCGCCGACGGCACGGTCGCGCTGGTCGCCGGGGACGCGCATGCGCGCTGAGCGTCCGGCGCGCCCGCCGGCGACGGGCTTCACCCTGCTCGAGGTGCTGATCGGCCTCGCCGTGCTGGCGCTCGCCCTGGTCGCGCTGACGCGCACCGCCGCGAGCCAGGTCGCCGATTTCGCCGCGCTGCGCGAGCGCACCTATGCCGGCTGGTTGGCGGCCGACGTACTCGCGCAGACACGCCTGGCGACACCGTTCCCGCCGCTCGGCAAGAGCGACGGCCGGCGCCGCTACGCCGATCGCGACTGGCGCTACGAGCTCGTGGTGCAGTCGACGCCGCTGCCGACGCTGCGCCGGATCGAGGTGCGCGTCTATGCCGAGGCCGATCGCAGTGCGCCGCTGGCCGAGCTCACCGGGTTCGGCGGTCGGGAGCTTTCGCCATGACGCCGCGTCGCGCCGCGTCCGGCTTCAGCCTGATCGAGCTCCTGGTCGCGCTCGCGGTGTTCGCCACGATGGCGGCATTGGCCTACGGCGGCCTCGACGCGCTCACGCGCACGCGCGCGGAGCTGGCGCGGCAGGAAGACGCCTTTCGCGATCTGGTGCGCGCGGTGGCGGCGCTCGATCGCGATCTCGGCGCGGCGGTGGCGCGGCCGGTGCTCGGTGGCGGCGGGCAGACCCTGCCGGCGCTGCTCGGCAGCGCCGATCGCATCGAGTTCACCCGGCTCGGCTTCGCCAACCCGCAGGCCGAGGCGCGCTCGAATCTGGAGCGCGTGTTCTATGCCTTCGACGCCGGCACGTTGCGGCGCGGCCGCTACGCGGTGCTCGATCGCGCGCCGGACACGGTGCCCGAGCTCGTCGATCTCGCCGTGCCGACCGCCGAGTTCCGCCTGCGCTACCTCGCGCCGGACAACCGCTGGCTGCCGGCGTGGCCGCCGCAGGGCGCCGATCCGGCGGCGCTGCCGCGTGCCGTCGAGTGGCGCTGGCAGACGCGCGCGCACGGCGAGATCGGCGGCACGGTGGAGCTGGTCGCGGCCTGGCCGGCCGCGGCGGCGGGCGCGGGGCCGTGAGAAAAATGCCGCATTTTCCACAACGCGGCGTCGCCCTGCTGGTGGCGCTGCTGGTCGTGGCGCTGGCGACGGTGCTGATCGCGACGCTCCTCACTCGCGGCGAACTCGCCGCCGCACGCGCCCGCAACGCCTTGCGCGCGGCGCAGGCGCAGGCCTACGCCGAAGGTCTGGAAGCCTATGCCGCGCACGTGCTGCTGCAGGACCAGGCGAGCGGCGATGCCATCGACACCGCGGACGATCCGTGGGCGATTCCGCTGCCGCCCACGCCGGTGCCGGGCGGCGAGATCGCCGCGACGATGCGCGATCTCGATGGCCGCTTCAATCTCAACAATCTGGCGCCGCTCGCCAGCAATCCCCGCGCGGCGGTGTGGAAGGACAAGTTCGTGCTGTTGCTGCGCGCGCTCAAGCTCGATCCGGCGCTCGCCGACAACGTCGTCGACTGGATGGATGCGAGCCCCGCCGCCGGCGCGAGCGACAACGGGTACCTGGCGCAGCCGGTGCCGTACCGCGCGGCGCGGCGCATCTTCGCGCACGTGTCGGAACTGCGCCTGGTGCGCGGCGTCAGCGGCGCAGTGTACGCGGCGCTCGCGCCGCACGTGAGCGCGCTGCCGCCGGGCACGCGCATCAATGTCAACACCGCCAGCGTGCCGGTGCTGATGACGCTGTCGAGCGCGAATCCGGTCACGCAACAGACCGCGCAGGCGCTGTGGCAGCAGGGCCACGCGCGCTACCGGCAGATTCCGCAGGAGCTGGTCGCGCAGGTGCCGGACCTCAAGCTCGACTGCGCCGACTGCTACGGCGTGCAGAGCAGCTACTTCCTGGCGCGCGGCGAGATCACGCTCGACGGCCTGCCGTTCGTGTTCTTCCGCCTGATCGAGCGGCGCATCGGCGGCGCGAACGCCGGCGTGCACGTGCTCGAACGCAGCCGCGGCGACGAGTGAGGCGAAGACTCGGGGCGCGGCCGATCCGGCCTCGCCGCGCTGCTACAATGCGGCCGATGATACCGAGGCTCCGTTCATGTCCGCGCGTCTGCTGATCCGGCTGCACGCGGACGGCCAATGTTCCTGGCTGGCGCAGGATGCCGCCGGGCGCGTGTTGTCCGGCGCGCAGCCGGGCACGCCGCCGGCGCCGCTGCTGGCGCGCGCCGAGCGCGTGGTCGCGCTGGCGCCGGCCGAGGACGTGCTGCTGCTCGATACGCCGCGGCTGGCGGTATCGCGCGCGCAGTTCGTCAAGGCCGTGCCGTTCGCGCTCGAGGACCAGCTCGCCGCGCCGGTGGAGGAGCTGCACTTCGCCGTCGCCGAACGCGCCGCGGGCGAACGCGTGCCGGTGGCGGTGGTGGCGCGCGCGCGGCTGACCGAATGGCTGGCGCGGCTCGCCGCGGCTGGCGTGCGTGCCGATGCGCTCTACGCCGAGACCCAGGCGCTGCCGGTCGACGAGCGCACGGGCAGCGTCGTGCTCGAGGACGCCCGTGCCCTGTGGCGCAGCGCGCCGGCGCAGGCCGGCGTCGCGGATCCCGCCGGGCTCGCCGAGTGGCTCGACGTGATCAACGCCGGCCGGGCCGAGGCGCTCGCCTTCGAGCTCCACGATTTCCGCGCCGCCGCCTCGCCACCGGTCCTGCCGGGGCTGAGCGTGCGCCACCATGCCGGGCCGCGCGACGCGCTCGCCTTCTTCGCCGAATGCCTGCTCGCCGAGCCAGAGCCGAATCTGTTGCAGGGCGAGTTCGCGCCACGCCACCGGCAGGCGCCGGCGGCGCGTCTGTGGCGCGGCGCCGCGGCGCTCGCGGCGGCGGCGCTGCTTTTGCTATTTGTATACTACGGCCTCGATTGCTGGCGTCTGGCGCGCCAGTCCGCGCGGCTGGAGGCGGCGGCGCGCGCTGCCTTGCACGAGGCGTTCCCGCAGATGGACCAGGTCGCCGGCGATCCGCGCCAGTTGCTGGAAAGCGCGCTCGCGGCACAACGCGGCGGCGGCGCCGGCGGTCTGCTGCCGCGGCTCGCCGAGGTCGCGCCGTTGCTCGCCAGCACCACGCGCACGAGTCTGAGCGGCATCGAATACCACAACGGCGTGCTCGAGCTCGCGCTGCGCGCGCCGGACGTGCAGACGCTCGACCTGATGCGCGAACGCATGACCACGTTGCCGGGACTGAAAGTCGAAGTCACCGCAGCCACCAGCAGCGCCGAGGGCGTGGACGGCCGGCTGCGCATCGCCGGGGGGGCGCCGTGATCCGCGCATGGTGGGAGCGGCTGTCGATGCGCGACCGGCATGTGCTCGCCGGCGGCGCCGCGCTCGCCGCGCTGCTGCTCGGCTGGGCCTTCGTCTGGTATCCGCTGAGCCACGCGCGCGCCGAGCTCGTCGCGCGGGTCGCGCGCCAGCGCGCGGACCTCGCCTGGATGCGCCGGGCCGCGGGCGAGGCCCGTGAACTGCGCGCGCAGGGGACGCGCAGCCAGGCCGACCGGCAGGGCAAATCGCTGCTCGCGCTGGCGGATGCGACCGCGCGCGCGGCCGGGCTTGCCGGTGCGCTCAAGCGGGTGGAGCCGACGGGTGCGGCCAGCGTGCGGGTGAGTTTCGAGATCGCCAGTTTCGATGCACTGGTCGACTGGCTCGAGCGGTTGACGCGTGACTACGGCATCACAGTGAGCGACTTTTCCGCCGACAAGGTGGAAGGGCTCGGTCTGGTCAACGCGCGGGTGACCCTGCAGGATCGCGCGCCGTAGGGCGTGCGACATTGTGTATAAATAAAATAATATACCATGTCCGTATTGCGTCGGTCGCTGGTCTTCCTGCTCGTGGTGTTCCTCATCGCCGGCATCGGCGTCGCCACGCTGCCGGCGGCGACGGCGTATCGCTGGGTCGCCGATCGCCTCGGCGCGATCCGCCTGGACGACGTGAGCGGCAGCGTCTGGCAGGGTCGCGCCGCGCACCTGCGGGTGTTCGATCGGGAGCTCGGCGCACTCGACTGGGACCTGCACGCGCTGCCGCTGCTGCAGGGGACGCTGGTCGCGGACCTGCATCTCGTCGGCGATGCCGTGACGGCATCCGGCGAGGTCACGCGCGATGCCGACGGCAACGTGCGCGTGCGCGCGGCGCGGTTCCGCCTGCCGGCGAGCCTGGCCGCGCCGGTGCTCGACATTCCGGCGCTGCAACTGCACGGCGACATCCAGGGCGAGCTGGCGCAGGCGCATCTGCGCGGCGCCTGGCTCGAGCAGGCCGAGGGCAGCCTGCGCTGGCAGGCGGCCGCGGTGAGCGGCGCGGCGCAGGCCGAGTTCGGCGATCTCGAGGCGCGCTTCGCCACCGCCAGTGATGGCGCGATCGACGGCGAGGTGCGGGACCTCGGCGGGCCGCTGGAGCTGCACGGCCGCTTCCGCGTCAGCGCCGGCGGCTTCGTGGCGGATGCCGAGCTCGCCGCGCGCGACGGCAATCCGCACGTGCAGGAGGCGTTGCGCTACATCGGCGAGCCGCAGGCGGACGGCCGCTCGCATCTCGTCATTCGCGGACAGGTGTTTCCGTGGCTGTGATGGATGCCGCATTTTCCACATTTCTCGACGAGGCGCTCGCGGTCGCGCGCGACGCCGCCGCGGCGGCGGCGGAAGTGATCCGTCGCCACTACCGCGCCGGCGTTGCGGTGGAGACCAAGGCCGACCACACGCCGGTGACCGTCGCCGACCGTGAGGCCGAGGCGGTGATAAAAAGTATACTCCGGCGCGCGTACCCGGAGCATGCGCGCTACGGCGAGGAGAGCGGGCGCGAGGGCGCGGGCGATTGGCTCTGGCTGATCGATCCGATCGACGGCACCAAAGCGTTCGTGCGCGGCTACCCGATGTTCTCCACGCAGATCGCGCTGATGCATCGCGGCGCGCTCGTGCTCGGCGTGTCCTGTGCGCCGGAATTCGGCGAGACCTGCTGGGCGCGCGCCGGCGGCGGCGCATTCCGCGACGGCGAGCGGCTGCGCGTGGCCGACACGCGCGAATTCGGCGCCGAGACCGCGATCTCCATCGGCAACGTCAAGACCCTGACCCGGGATGCGCGCTGGAACGCGCTCGGCGAACTGATCCGCGCGAGCGGCCGCATCCGCGGCTACGGCGACTTCCTGCACTACCACCTGCTCGCGCGCGGCTGCCTCGACCTCGTGATCGAATCGGACGTGAACATCCTCGACATCGCCGCGCTTGCCGTGATCGTGCGCGAGGCCGGCGGCGTGTTCACCGATCTCGCCGGCGCCGAGTTGACCCTCGACACCACGAGCGTGCTCGCCGGGACGCCGGCGCTGCACGCGCAGGCGCTGGCGAAATTCGGCGCGGCCCGACGCTGACGGAGTGTCTCGCGCTGTTGCGTTTTTTTGGCGAAGTCGAACGAGCGGGGGCTTTCGCTCGGCCGCGCAGGGGTTTGGTGATTCTGCAAATCAAGAGCTTCCGCTCGGCCGCGGGCCGAGCGGGTTACTTTCCACAGCCAAAGCTTCCGCTGCCCTTCAGACAGCGGGTAACTTTTCTTTGCTCGTGCAAAGAAAAGTCACCAAAAGAAAGCACGTCAGAGCAAAGCATCCCTCGGGAGGAACTGCACGACAATTTTGTGAAGGGATGAAGGCTCCGTATACAACTCGTCCGCCGCGGGCTGCAACGTCGCTCGCTTCGCATGCAGGTCTTTCGTCGCAAGCGAAGCGAAGAGCCGTCCGACCCGGTGCGACCGAGTTGTACTGGAACATTCATCTGTTCGCAGAACTTCGTGCAGGTCCTCCTGGGGATGCTCTGCTTTCGAGGTGTTTCTTGGTTACTTCTTTGCACCAGCAAAGAAGTGACCCGCTCGGCCTGCGGCCGAGCGGAAGCTCTGCTCTGGTCAGCAAGTAACCCGCGCGCCGGACGCGAGCGGAAAACCGCAGGACGCGCTTGGAGAAAAGAACGAGATCACTTCCCTGCCACCCCCACCCGCGCCTTCGGCGCGACCTCTCCCGCCCGCGGGAGAGGCGCGTTCCCCTCAATCGTCGTGATCCTTCGGCACCTCGACGCGCCCCTTCACGCCGTGATGCCGGATGCGGCCGCTGCCGGCGGATTGGACCACCAGATCGCCGCCGATGCCGCTGGCGCTGACGTCGCCGGAACCGATCGCGTCGATCCGCACGCTGCCGGCGGCGTGGTCGACGGTGACGTCGCCCGAACCGACCGAGCCGATCTCAACACCGCCGCCGACGTCGCTGAATTCGAGATCGCCCGAGCCGACGTGACCGACTTTCACTTCGCCGCGCACCTTGCGCACGCGCACGTCGCCGGAGCCGGAGCGGCGCAACTCGAAACTGCCGACGTCGTCGGCCTGGATGTCGCCGGAATGCACCTCCGCGGCCACCGTGCCGGCGACGTGGTGCAGCGAAAGGTCGCCCGAATGCGAGACGAAATCCAGGCTCGCCACGTCGGCGACCTCGGCGTCGCCCGAAGTGGCCTCGATGCGCAGCGCCAGCGTCGCCGGCAGCCGCACTTCGAGATCGAGATAGGCGTAGTTCGAGCCGAACCAGGAAAACGTCTGCGTCTCCGCCTGGTGCGTGGTCACGGTCACCGTGTCGCCGTCGCGGTGCTGATCGATGGTCAACCCGGCCAGCCGGTCCGGCGCCGAGGCGCAGGCCTTGCCGCGCACCTCGATGCGATTCGATGCCGGCACGCCCTGCACGCGCGCATCGCTGGAACCGAGCTTGAGTGCCAGCGTGCGCAAGCCGGCGGCGTCGATGTCGAGCTTGCGCTCCTCGCTGTACCGGCATTCGTAGCCCGCCGACGCGCTCAGCGACACCAGCAGCAGACCGAAACCCAGAAGGACACGCATGATCGATGCTCCGTGGCAGACCGCCGGGTTCGATGCGCCGGCGAGCCTCAAGGTTTAGCGCCGCCGGTTTCCTCCGTCTTGGCGCGGTTCCAATAGGCGTCCTGCTCGGCCAGCGGCTTGCCGGCGAGGGTGGTGCCGTCGGCGGCGGCGAGTTGCTCCATGCGCCGGAAGCGGCGTTCGAATTTGGCGTTGGCCCGGCGCAGCGCGGCGGAATAGTCGATGCCGGTCAGGCGCGCGAGATTGACGCCGACGAACAGCACGTCGCCGATCTCGTCTTCCAGCCGCGCCGGGTCCGCGCCGGCGGCGAGTTCGGCGCGCACCTCGGCGAGTTCCTCGGCGAGTTTGTCCAGCACCGGGCCGGGCTCGCTCCAGTCGAAGCCGATGCTGGCCGCGCGCTTCTGCAGTTTCAGTGCGCGCAGCCATTCCGGCAGGCCGCGCGGAATGCCGGCGAGCAGGCTGGGGTCATCGTCGCCGGCGCGCTCGCGCCGCTTGTGCGCCTCCCAGGCGGCGGTCTGCGCTGCGGCATTTTCCACTTTTTGCAAATTGCCTTCGGCGTCGGGGAACACGTGCGGATGCCGGCGGACGAGCTTGGCGCAGATCGCCGCGACCACGTCGGCGAAGGTGAACGCGCCGGCCTCCTCGGCCAGGCGCGCGTGGAACACGACCTGCAGCAGCAGATCACCGAGCTCGTCGCGCAGGGCGACGAAATCGCCGCGGTCGATGGCGTCGGCGACCTCATAGGCCTCCTCGATGGTGTACGGCGCGATCGAGGCGAAGTCCTGCGCCACGTCCCACGGGCAGCCGTGCTCGCGGTCGCGCAATTTCGCCATGATGCGCAGCAGCTCGTCGATGTCGGACATGTCGGATGCGGATGCGGCGATTGAAAAGCGGCCGGCGATGCAGGTCAATGGCCGGCGCGCGGCGGCGCGTGCGCGGTGCCGGCGATCAGGCCGGTCCAGTCCACCGCGGGATCGCCGCAGGCGAGGAAGTCCGGATTGATCAGCGACGCCTTGGTGTTGTAGGCGAGCGCGGCGCCGTCGAGCGTCAGCACCCGGCCGCCGGCCTGCTCGAGCACGCATTGGCCGGCCGCGGTGTCCCATTCGCTGGTCGCGCCGTAGCGTAGGTACAGGTCCACTTCGCCGCGTGCCGCGCGACAGAACTTGAGTGACGAGCCGAGCGGCAGCAGTTCGTGGCGGCCGAGCCGTGCCAGCGCCGCCGCGGTGCGCGCATCGCCGTGCGAGCGGCTGCCGGCGACGATCAGCGGATCGCCGCGGCGGCGTGTGCGCAACGGGATTTCGGTGCTTTGCGGCATGGTGGAAAAATACGCATGACCGCCGCGCCAGGCGCGGTACAGCTCGCCGAGCGCCGGCGCGTAGACCACGCCGAGCGCCGGCGCGTGGTCCTCGATCAGGGCGATGTTGACGGTGAACTCGCCGTTGCGCTTGACGAACTCGCGCGTGCCGTCGAGCGGATCGACCAGCCAGTAGCGCCGCCAGGTGCGGCGCTCCGACCACGGCGCCTGCTCGGCCGATTCCTCCGACAGCACCGGCCAGTGCGGCGTCAGCGCGCGCAGACCGTCGAGGATGGCGCGGTGCGCCGCCAGGTCCGCGGCGGTGAGCGGCGAATCGTCGTCCTTGCGTTCGACCGCGAACTCGCCGGCGTATACGCGCAGGATCGCCGTACCGGCCGCGCGCGCGATCGCGCAGCACTCCTGCGCCAGGCGCGCGAGATCGGGCGCGGCGCCGCTCACGGCTGCGGCCGGAACCGGCCGGCGAGGTATTCGCGGGCGATGAACAGCGCCGCGATCGAGCGGCCCTCGCTCACGTCCGGCCGTTCAATCAGCTCGTGCAGGCGCGAGAGTTTCCACTCGACCACCTCGAGCTCCTCCGGCTCGTCGCCCGGCAGGCGCTCGGGATACAGGTCGCGCGCGAGCACGACGTGGGTCATGCTGGTCATGTACGCCGGCGACAGCGACAAGGTGGTGAGAATGTGCAGCTCGCGCGCACCGTAGCCGATCTCCTCCTTGAGCTCGCGATTCGCGCCTTGTTCGACTGTTTCGTCCTGGTCCAACCGCCCCTTCGGCAGGCCGAGTTCGTAGCGGTCGATGCCCGCGCCGTATTCGCGCACCAGCAGCACCGTGTCGTCGTCGCGCATCGGCACGATGATCACCGCGCCGAGACCGGAACCCTTCAGGCGTTCGTAGGTGCGGCGCTCGCCGTTGGAGAATTCGAGATCGACCAGCTCGACGCGCAGGAAATGGCTGCCTTCAGCCTGTCGCGTGCCGTGAACGATGGGCGGTTTGCGCATGACGCAATTGTAGCGCGTCGCGTCGCCGCATTCGCGGCGAACGGCAACGCTTCAGGGACGAAATCGTGGTTCGTGGCCGCGTGCGGAAAAGACGGCGGCGGGTGGTGGGGTCGAGCGGGAGGCGCTGGCGCGATGCGGTGAAGCGCATCGCGCGCCGCCCGCGAGGGTGAGCCATGGACGGCGAACGGCAACGCTTCAGGGACGAAATCGTGGTTCGTGGCCGCGTGCGGAAAAGACGGCGGCGGGTGGTGGGGTCGAGCGGGAGGCGCTGGCGCGATGCGGTGAAGCGCATCGCGCGCCGCCCGCGAGGGTGAGCCACGGACGGCGAACGGCAACGCTTCAGGGACGAAACCGTGGTTCGTGGCCGCGTGCGGAAAAGACGGCGACGGGTGGTGGGGAGCCCCACCCGCCGCCCAGAAGTGGACCGGCACCTCGCATTCCGGTCCCGTGTCGCGCGGATCGTTGTCGTCGGTCGTTGCGCCGCGCGAGGTTCGCCCGCTCAATCGTGTTGTGGCGCCACCGCGTTCGCGTGCGCCAGATTCTCGTCGAGGCTCCTGCGCAAGGTCGCGATGGCGGCGTCGGTGTTCGCCGGCGCGCTTTGCAGTCGCGCCAGGCGCAGCGACAAGTAGTTGCGCAATTGCGGATTCCGGGTCTTCGCGAGCAGGTCCTGGTACAGCGCCGGCAGTTCCTTGCCGCGACCGCTCAGGTAATACAGCCGATCGAGCGCGCGCAGGTCGCGGACCGCCGCGCGCACCTCGGGCGCGACCAACGGCCTGGCCTCGGCGGCGTGGCGCCACGGCGCGCGGCGCATCGGCCCGCCGGTATCGGCTGGTGCGCGGTCGCCGGTCGCCGCCGGCAGCGGTGCCGTCTCGTCGTCGGCCGGCAGGGCGGCGACCACGAACGCCGTGCTGCACAGGGCGAGCAGGCTGCCGGCCAGCAATCCCAGCGTCTTGCGTTGCATGATCGGCTCCTCGTTCGGGGATCTCGCCAGCCATCAACGCGCCTGCCGCCGGCCGGTTGACGCGGCTTGCGCACCGGTCGCCGGCGCGTGAGAATCGGTGCATGCCGACGGCATTCGCCCGCTTCCGCGATTTCTATCCGTTCTATCTCGGCGAGCACCGCAACCGCACCTGCCGCCGCCTGCACGTGATCGGCAGTACGCTGGTGTTGCTCGTGCTCGTCGTTGCGGTGCTCACGCGGCACTGGTGGTGGCTGCTCGCGCTGCCGCTCATCGGGTACGGCTTCGCCTGGATCGGTCATTTCTTTTTCGAGAAGAACCGCCCGGCGACGTTCACCCATCCGTTCTACAGCCTGCTCGGCGACTGGGTGCTGTGGTGGCAGGTGGTGAGCGGGCGGATTCGTTTCTGAGGGGAGCCCGGAAGATCCGTTGCGCGCTCGCGTCTGCCACCGCGGCCGAAGACGGCAACCCGGGGACTTGATCGAACTTTCCATCGCAGGAGCCGTCGCATGATCTGGGTCGAGGTGGTGACGCTGTTCGCGCTGCTCGAATACTTCCTGTTCGCCGCCGCCGTCGGCCAAGCGCGCGGTCGCTACGGCATCAAGGCGCCGGCGACGACCGGCCACGAGGTGTTCGAGCGCTATTTCCGGGTGCAGCAGAACACACTGGAATTGCTGGTGCTGTTCCTGCCGGCGCTGTGGCTCGCGGCGCGCTATTGGCCGCCGGCGTGGCTCGCGGCGATCGGTGCCGTGTACCTGGTCGGCCGCCTGGTGTATTTCCGGAGTTACGTGCACGAGCCGGCCTCGCGCAGCCTCGGTTTCGGCTTGAGCATCGTGCCGACGGTCGCGCTCTGGCTCGCGGCGGCGGCGGGCGTGGTGCGCGCGTTGCTCGCCTGAGCGGCGGCGGTCTCAGTCGAGAAAGATGAAGAACGCGGCGGCGACGATCAGGGCGAAGCCGACGAGGTGATTCCACTTGATCGCGGCACCGAGATAGCCGACCGAGAAGGCGACGAACACGCCGAGCGTGATGATCTCCTGGATCGTCTTCAGTTGCGCCGGGTTGTAGACGCGGTAGCCGATGCGGTTGCCCGGCACCTGCAGGCAGTACTCGAAGAAGGCGATGCCCCAGCTCGCCACGACCACCAGCCACAGCGGGCGGTCGGTGAACTTCAGATGCCCGTACCAGGCGAAGGTCATGAACACGTTGGAGGCGACGAGCAGCAGGATCGGCGCGAGGTAGGCGAACATGGGACGGGTTCCGGGGTGGCGCGCGCGGCGGAGCGGCCGCTACAGCACGTCGCGGTCGAGAAAACGCGATTCGTACAGCAGGCTCTCGACGCGGGCCTCCTGACCGGGCAGGAACTCGACGCCCAGATCTTCCGCGGTGGTGCGCACGATGCGGGCGTCGATGCCGATCACGGTTTCCTGGTCGAAGATGAAGAACAGGCGGCAGGTGGTCGGCGGTGGACTCGGCCAGTTGCGCGGCCGGCCGATGCAGGCCCCGCCCTGCGACAGATCCTTGACGTCGGACAGATAGCCCTCGTTGCCGCAGACGGCGAGCGCGGCGGAGTAGATCGCCAGGCGCGGATGGCGGCGTTTCTCGGCGAAGGACATCGGCGGCTCCCCTCTGCCCGGTTACGATAGTCGCCCGCCGGGCGACGGCGCAAGCAGGCAGTTCACAGTTCGCCGCGCCGGCGCCGACGACATGCTACGCTCGCGGCGCATGGCGAGCAGGACGCAATCGGCAACGCCCACCCCGGCCTGGCGGCGCGCGCCGCTCGCCGCGGCGCTGCTGCTGGCGGGCGCGGGTGAGGCGCCGGCGATGAGTCTCGGCGTCGCCACGCCGGCGGGGTGGCGGCCGGGCGACGGCGCCGGTGTCGCGGCGCTCGTCGCCGCGGTCCACGCGGTGCCGCGCAAGCCGCGGTCGCCGCAGCCGCCGCTGCGGCGCGCGGTGAGCAGTTGCGCCGACGACGGCAGCGCCGGCAGCCTGCGCGCGGTGATCGCCGCGGCGAACGACGGCGACACGGTGGATCTGCGTGGACTCGCGTGCAGCACGATCACACTCGCGCAAGGCGCGATCCCGCTGCCGTTCGACAATCTCACGCTCGACGGGCCGGGGGCGGAGCGGCTGGCCATCGACGGCGCGCTCACGGACCGGGTGTTCGTCCACTACGGCTACGGCGAGCTCCGGCTGCGCGGGGTGACGGTGCAGAACGGCTTCAACGCCGTCGCCGGCTACCGCATCGCCGGCGGCGCCTGCGTCCTGTCCGGCGGCTACGTCACGCTCGATCACGCCGCGGTGCGCGGCTGCATCGCCGTCGGCGAAGGCGCCTACGGCGGTGGCCTGCTCGCCCGCGGTGTGACATTGTATACGAGTACCCTCTCCGGCAACGTTGCGCGCGGCTCGCCGTTGCGCACGCTCACCGCGTCCTACGGCGGCGGCGCATTCGCCTACCGCGGCAGCGCGGCGTTGTACGACAGCACGGTGAGCGGCAACCGCGCCGAGCCGGATCCGAACAACCGCTACGGCAGCTACGACACCGGCGGCGGCCTGTTCAGCGACAACGGCGGCTACGCCAGCCGCTCGACCGTCGCCGGCAACTACACCGACGGCACCGGCGGCGGCATCGCCAGCCACGCCGGTTTCTTCGTCGGCAACAGCACGATTTCCGGCAACGTCGCCCGTGCCAAGCCGGGCGGCGGGCTGTTCGTGCGGCTCGCCGACGCGTTCTCGATCCGCAACAGCACGATCGCGTTCAATCAGGCGATCCGCGGCGGCGGCGTCTATCTCGCCGGCTCGCCGCGCGCGTTCGCGCTCGACAGCACGATCCTGGCCGGCAATCGCGCCGCGGACGGCGCCGATCTCGCCGCTGCGCAGGCAGTCGCGGTCGTGGGCGCGAACAACCTGGTGCAGGAGGCGAGCGCCGCGATCGCGCTGCCTCCCGACACCCGGCACGCCGACCCGAAGCTCTTGCCGCTCGCGGCCAACGGCGGGCCGACGCCGACGCACGCGCTCGCGCCGGACAGTCCGGCGATCGACGCCGGCAACGATCTCGCCGGCTTCGCCACCGACCAGCGCGGCGACGGCTATCCGCGCGTGCAGGGCGCCGCCGCCGACATCGGCGCGTTCGAGAGCGCGCCGGCGCCGCCCGCGCCGGCCGCGGTGCCGCTCGCCGCGCCGCGTGGGCTGGCGCTGCTCGCCGCGCTGCTGCTCGCACTCGGTCTCGTTCCCGCGCGCGCCCGCAAGCGCTGAGCGCCGGTCCGGCCCTCGGCGCTTGTCGTGCCCGGCCGCCTTCGTGTAACTTGCGCGCTTCGGCAAGCATGCGAACAGGGGGGTATGCGATGGGGTCGCCGATCGTTCGTGGACGACACACGGTCAAGCCGCTGGTCAGTGCGCTCGCGCTGGCACTCGGCGCGGCAGGTTGCGGCATCGCCGCGGACGCAAGCGCAGGCACGACGCCGCATCCGCGCATTCAGGCGCTGCTGGCGCTGCAAGGCCAGTACCGGCAATGGCATCAGCAGCACGGCAATCTGTTCTTCGCCAACGTCAAGCGGCATCATCTGGCGCGCCCGGGCAACGGCGTGCCGGCGCTGCAAACCGTCAACACCTGCGTGGACGACGCGAGCAGCGCGACCACGCCCGGCACGCTGCGGTACGCCGTGCTCAATGCCGTCGACGGCGACACGGTCGATCTCGGCGCGCTCAACTGCAGCACCATCACCCTGACCCAGGGCGCGCTGCCGGTGTCGGTCAACAACCTGACCCTGACCGGCCCGGCCAACGGCACGCTCGCGATCGACGGCAATCATGCCGACCGGGTGTTCATGCACACCGGGACCGGCACCCTCGCGCTGCAGCATCTGACCGTGCGCAACGGCTATTTCGCCAACAGCAGCGGACCGGCGAGCGGCGGCTGCATCGTGTCGTACAACGGTGCAGTCGCGCTGGACCACACCACGGTGAGCGGCTGCACGGCGATTTCCACTGCGGCGTCCTCGCCATCGGCGTCCGGCGGCGGCGTGGCCGCGTACGTGCTGACCATGGTGTCGAGCACGCTGAGCGGCAACACCGCATCCGCGCCGACGGGCGTCGCCGGTGGCGGCGGCGCGTTCTTCTTCGGCTACAACGGCTTCGCGCTGGACACCAGTACCGTCAGCGGCAATACCGCCTACGGCACTGCCGCGCTCGGCGGCGGCCTGCTCACGAAATACGGCATGCAGGCCAGGTACAGCGTCCTGTCCGGCAACGTTGCGCATTCGATCGGCGGCTCCGGCAGCGGGGGCAAGTATCTTGCCGCCGGCGGCGCGTCGTTCTCGCTCGGCGGCACGCAGTTGCTTGCCAGCACGGTCACCGGCAACAGCGCGCAATGCGTCGCGAACACGGTTTGCGTCGGCGGCGGCATCGACGGCGGCAAGTACGGCCCGACGATGGTGGCGTATTCCACCATCGACAACAACCATTCGGACGTGCTCGGCGGCGGCGCCGTCTCCAAGTACAGCGCCTCGATCGTGCAGAGTACGATCTCGGGCAATGCCGCCAAAGTAGGCGGCGGCGGTGTCGTGCTGTTGAATTACCGAACCGGCAACAACACGATCTACAACAGCACGGTGGCGATGAACACGGCCACCCTCTACGGCGGCGGCGGCGTGTACCTGCTGAACGATCCGACCCTGGCCATGGTCAGCACGCTCGCGGCGCGCAACACCGCGCCCAGCGGTGCCGATGTCTACGCGAACGGCACCGCGGTGACGATCGCCGGGTCCAACGATCTCGTGATGGCGTCGGCCAATGTCACGCTGCCGGCCGGGACGCTGACGGCCGATCCCTTGCTGCAACCGCTGGCCAACAACGGCGGGCCGACGCGCACGCACCTGTTGACCGCCGGCAGTCCGGCGCTGGACGCCGGCGCCAATCCGATGGGCTTCGATTTCGACCAGCGCGGGCCGGGATTCCCGCGCGCCGTCGGCGCCGCGCCCGACATCGGCGCGGCCGAAGGCGCCTTCGCGCCGTTCGTGCCCATTGCCGTGCCCACGCTCGGCACCTGGGCCATGGCCCTGCTCGCCGGATTGCTCGGCTGGCTGGGCCTGCGCGGCGGGCGCTGGCGCCGCGCGCGGCGCGAGTGAGGCCGTCTTCACGTCGCGATCACCGGTCGCCCGGCATGCTCATGCGCTTGTAATCCACCCGTGGAGCAGGCCATGAAGCAGCGCGAAGAGCAGGCCGGGCTGATTCTGCTCATCGAGGACAACCGCGGCATCGCCGAGATGGTCGGCGAATTCCTCGAGCGCCGCGGCTACGGTCTCGACTACGCCGCCGACGGCGTCACCGGGCTGCACCTCGCGGTCGCCAACAGCTACGACGTGATCGTGCTCGATCTGATGCTGCCCGGCATGGATGGTCTGGACCTGTGCCGCAAGCTGCGCAGCGAGGGCAAGAAATCGACGCCGGTGCTGATGCTGACCGCGCGCGACACGCTCGAGGACAAGCTCACCGGCCTCGACGCCGGCGCCGACGATTACCTGGTCAAGCCGTTCGAGATCCGCGAGCTCGAGGCGCGCGTGCGCGCGCTGATCCGGCGCGACCGGCGCCAGGTCAGCGCCGAGGTGTTGCGGGTGGGCGATCTGGTGCTCGACACCGCCACCCTGCGCGTGACCCGCGCCGGCCAGGAACTCACCGTCTCGCCGATCGGCCTCAAGCTGCTCGGCATCCTGATGCGCGAATCGCCGCGCGTGGTCAGCCGGCGCGACATCGAGCGCGAGGTATGGGGCGACCTGCTGCCCGATTCCGACACGCTGCGCAGCCACTTGTACAATTTGCGCAAGATCATCGACAAGCCGTTCCAGAAGCCGCTGCTGCACACCATCCACAGCGCCGGCTACCGGCTGGCCGATCTGGACGCCGAGGCGGCGGCCAGCCGCACGGCGTGACCGTCGCGGGCATGCCGCCACAGACCGGCATCCGCCGCAAGATCTGGACGGTCTACGTCCTGCAGGTGGCGGCGATCAGCCTGGCCACCATCCTCGGCGTGTACGCCGCCGCCACCGTGCTCGAGGACGTGCTGATCAAGCGCGCGCTCGCCGGCGAGGCCGAGTTCTACTGGCAGCGGCTCGCCCACGATCCATCCGCGCCGGTGCCGGTCACCAACAACATGACCGGCTACCTCGTGCGCGACGCTGCCGAACGCACGCGCCTGCCGGACCTGCTGCGCGCGCTCGCGCCGGGCTACCACCGCATCCAGCGCGACGGCGCGGTGTGGCCGGTGTGGGTCAGCGACGGCGCCGCCGGCCGGCTCTACCTCGTGTTCAACCAGGAACAGGTCGGGCGGCTCGCGTTCCTGTTCGGCTTCATGCCGCTGATCGCGGTGCTGCTGCTGATCTATGTCACCACCTGGCTCACCTATCGCGCCTCGCGTCGCGCGATCTCGCCGGTGATCGCGCTGGCGCGCGCGGTGCGCGAGTGGGATCCGAAGCATCCGGATCTGGCCGCGCTCGATCCGCGCCACCTGTCGAGCGATCCGGACGGCGACGTCGAAACCCTGGCGCGCGCCCTGCACGGCTTCGCCACGCGCATCGAGGAATTCGTCGAGCGCGAGCAGAACTTCACCCGCGACGCCAGCCACGAGCTGCGCAGTCCGCTCACCGTCATCAAGGTGGCCGCCGACGTGCTCGCCGAGGAGGAACTCGCGCCGTTCTCGCAACGCGCCGTGGAGCGCATCCGCCGCGCGGTGCGCGACATGGAGGCGATGATCGAGGCGTTCCTGCTGCTGGCCCGCGAGTCCGACACCGGCCTGCCGCAGGAGGACTTCCGCGCCAACGACGCGGTGCGCGAGGAGGTCGAGCGCGCGCAGCCGTTGCTCGAAGGCAAGCCGGTGACGCTGCGCCTGGTCGAGCAGGCCGCCTTCGGCCTGCATGCACCGCCGAAGGTGTTCGCGGCGATGGTGGGCAATCTGATCCGCAATGCCTGTCTCTACACCGAGGCCGGCGAGGTGGAAGTGACCGTCGGCGCCGATTTCGTGCGCGTGCGCGACAGCGGCATCGGCATGAGCGAGGACGAGCTGCGCCAGGCGTTCCAGCCGTATTTCCGCGGCAACCGCAGCGCGCGCGGTGGCTACGGCGTGGGCCTGAGTCTGGTACGGCGGCTGTCCGAGCGCTTCGGCTGGCCGGTGGAGATGCAGAGCACGCTCGGCGCCGGCACCACGGCGACGATCCGTTTCCCGCAGGCGCGAGCGGTCTGAGGCGCGGGTATACTGCGGGGCATTCGTCGGGAGCCGTCGCATGAAGTGCCTTCTCGTCGCCGCCCTGCTTGCCGGAGTCGCCGCCATGAGCCAGGCCGCCACCCCCGTTCTCGTCGTCCATGGCGGCGCCGGGGTCATCGCCCGCGAAGTCACGCCGCAGAAGGAGCAGGCGGTGCGCGCCGGACTCGCGCGCGCGCTCGAGGCCGGCTACGCCGTGCTCCGGACCGGCGGCAGCAGCGTCGAGGCGGTCACGCGCGCGGTGGTCGTGCTCGAGGACGACCCGAATTTCAACGCCGGCCGCGGCGCGGTGTTCAACCACGACGGCCGGAACGAGCTCGACGCCGCGATCATGGATGGCGCCACGCTGCGCGCCGGCAGCATCGCCAATGTACACAAAGTGAAAAATCCCATCTTGCTCGCGCGGGCCGTGATGGAGAAATCGCCGCACGTGATGCTGGTCGGCGACGGCGCCGAGGAATTCGCCCGCACGGTCGGCATCGAGCTGGTCGATCCGAAGTACTTCTACACCGAGGAACGCTGGCAGCAATGGCAGCAGGCGCTGCGCGCGGAGCGCGAGAAGACCGCCGCGCCCGACAAGACGCCGCACCACGGCACCGTCGGCGCGGTGGCGCTGGATGCGCAGGGCCGTCTCGCCGCGGCGACCTCCACCGGCGGCATGACCAACAAACGCTACGGCCGCGTCGGCGATTCGCCGATCATCGGCGCCGGCACCTACGCCAACGCGCAGTGCGCGGTCTCGGCCACCGGCTGGGGCGAGTTCTACATCCGCGCCGCGGCGGCGCACGACATCTGCGCGCGCGTCGAATACCGCCGCGAACCGGTCGCAGAGGCGGCGCGCGACGTGGTGCTGGAGTTGATCCCGCAACTCGGCGGCGACGGCGGCGTGATCGCGCTCGACGCCGAGGGCCACTTCGCCATGCCGTTCAACACCGAGGGCATGTATCGCGGCTGGGTGGATCGCGATGGAAAAGTACACATTGCGATCTTTGCGGAAAAGTAGCTTTTTCCCGCCAGCGCGCTGACCGTCGCGCGTGCGCGCGGCCGCAGCACTTCGCCTTCGAGGACGCGCTCAGTCGGCCATCCTGCGGCGCTGCAGGAGCTCGCGCATTGCCGCATCCTCGCACAGCCCGATCGCGCGCGCATAGGCCGCGTTCGCCTCGGCGCGGCGGCCGAGCCGTGCGAGCAGATGGCCGGCGAGCGCCCAGTACGGCTGATACTGGGCCACGGCCGCGGCGGGAATCGTCTGCAGTTGCGTCCAGCCGGCCTCGGCGCCGTACGCCTCCGCGACGGCGGCGGCGTGTGCCGTGGCGGCGCCGATCGTCGGGGCGAGTTGCCGGAGCGCGGCGTACAGCAGCGCGACGGCGTGCCAGTCGGTGTGTCCGCTCAGGCGACGCGCGGCGTGCACCGACTGGATCGCCGCTTCGAGCTGGAATCGGCCTGGGCGTCGGCGCGCCAACGCCAGACGCAGCAGGTGATCCGCCTCGTCGATGAGGGAATGCGACCAGTCCGCGACGTTCTGTTCCGACAGCGGCACGTAGGCGCCGGCGGCATCGCGTCGCGCGGCGCGGCGCGATTCGCAGTACAGCATCAGTGCGAGCAGCGCCGGCACCTCGGGTTCCTGCGGCAACAGCGCACCCAGCACGCGACCGAGTTCGATCGCCTCCGCGGCGAGGCCGCGCCGCTTCGCATCCGCACCGGCGACATCATCCCAGCCGCTGCCGTAGGCGGCATAGATCGCCTCGAGCACCGCGGCGAGCCGAGCCGGCAATTCCGCGGCGAGCGGCATGTCGAAGCCGATTCCGGCGTCGCGGATCTTGGTCTTGGCGCGGCTCAGGCGTTGACCCATCGTCGCCGGCGCGACGAGAAACGCCGAAGCGATTCGCGCGGCGTCGAGACCGAGCACGGTCTGCAGCATGAGCGGCGTGCGTGCGTGCGCGTCGATCGCCGGGTGCGCGCACAGGAACAGGAGCTTGAGGCGCTCGTCCGGAAAGACGGGATCGGCATTTGCGCGCGCCTGCGCCTCGGCCGCGGCCTGGGCCAGTGCGGCGGTGGCCTGCGCATGCACCTGCGCGTGCCGCGCGCGGTCGAGCAGGCGTCGTTTCGCCGCGGTCATCAACCACGCTTCGGGTTTGGTTGGCACGCCATCGCGCGGCCAATGTTCGAGCGCGGCCTGGAAGGCGTCGGCCAGCGCGTCCTCGGCGGCGGCGAGATCGTGCGTACGCGCGGCGAGGAAGGCGAGCAGGCGTCCGTAGGATTCCCGCGCCGCGCGTTCGACGGCAGCGCGCGTCGCGGCCTCGGCGATCATGCGCGCCGGGGCTTGCGTGGTTCCCCGGCGACGAAGGCGCGCGCCTCGTCCGACAGCGCGATCCAGTCGCTCGCCGACTGCGGCGCGAGCGTGACCCAGCCGCGCATCACCCGACCGCCGCTGGTGAAGCTCTGCGCGCGTCGCGCAGCGACGAGCTCCGCCGTTCGGGCCGGCGGCAATTTGAGCAGCAACCGCCCGTCGCGGGTCAGCGCGGCGAAGATCTTGCCGTCGACGCGCAAGGCGTTCGCACCGAATTTGGGCGAGGACGACGGCGTCCAGGTCATGCCGTGATGGGCGGCGACGGCGGCAAAGCCCCGATGAGCGGCCGTGTGTGTCATGGCGCGGTGCCGATCCTTACGGCTTGAGTAGTTCGCGCGCTGACGACCCGGATGTCGGCACGGTGTTGACACTCTGCGTGAGCAGCCAGCGATCGCCGGAGCGGCGCCAGACGAGGCACAGGCGCACGGTGAGTGGCGGCGCGCCGCCGGCCGAGAACGGCACCTGAAACATCGTGCTGGCAAGGCGACCGTCGGTGCGGATGTCGAGCTGGCTCATCGCGCCGAAGCGGGCCGTGTGCCAGAGCTTGAAATCATCATCCATCATGCGTTTGAGCTCGGCGCCGCCATGGCCGATCTCGGCGGCGTCGCTGCCGAAGAACGTGAACTGTTCAGGATCAAGCATGCCGAGCACCGTGGTCTGATCGTTGGCCGCGTAGGCGTCGAGCAAGGCTTGCGCGCGTGCCGCAAGTTGCGCGCGCATGGCGGCGGGATCCGGGGCGGAACGGGCACACGCGGCCAGGGCAACCGCCGCGAAGATGGTGGCGAAGCGGTACATGCACACTCCTCCGATGCGCTGGAACTCGCCCAGCTTGGTCGAGGAACCGCGCGGCGGCGCGTGCGGGAAGTCACGCGCCGCCGCCGATGGTCAGGTGCGCGGTGGCAACAGCGGGCGCACCTCGATGACGCGGCCCGGCTCACGTGGACAGCGTCGGGCCCAGGCGATGGCGGCGGCTTCGTCCGCGACGTCGATCACGAACAAGCCGCCCAACTGTTCCTTGGTATCAGGGTACGGTCCGTCCTGAACCCGGCGCACGCCTTCCTCCAGGCGAATCGTGGTCGCCGTCTGCGGCAGATCGAGGCCGGCACCGCCGACGAACACGCCGGCGCGTCTCATCTCGTCGATATAGCGGAACACCGCACCGAACAAGGCGTCGCGGCGCTGATCGCTGCGAGCGGCGAAATTGTCCGGCGTTTCGTAGGACAGGATGGCGAATTTCATGGCTGTGCTCCCGCCGCGGCAGCTTCCGCCGCCGCCGGCTTCAAGTTGGGGCGTACCTCGATGACGCTGCCCGGCGCCGCCGGCACGCGCGCGGCCCATTCCAGTGCGGCGTCGAGGTCCGGGACGTCGATGATGAAGTAGCCGCCGAGCTGTTCCTTGGTATCGGCGAACGGGCCGTCCTGCACCTGTTGTGGCGCGCCATCGCGCGGGCGCAGCGTCACCGCCGTGTGCGGCGGTTCGAGGCCGGCGCCGTCGACGAGCGCGCCGGCTGCGCGCAGCGCCTGCACGTAGGCCGGCCACGCCGACCAGTAGGCGCGTCGTTTGGACTCGTCGGGGTGGTCACGCAAGGCGAAGCCGGCGGCGTTCTCGTAGATCAGCAATGTGTAATTCATGACCGTCTCCACTGGGTTCGAGCAGGATCGCTCGATGCCATGACGCGCCAGCCCGGCGCATTTCGACATGCCTGCCAACGCCGGCGCAATCGGCGTACAGTTGCCGCGCAGGGTCATCGGAGATTGCCATGGTACTTTGTCCCGTCGCGCTGGCCGTGGGCTGCCGGCGTTGTCCGATCTTCCGCTTCTGTCCGGCGAAAACCGTGATCGGCGATTACCGACCGCAGGCGCCCGCGCCGCCGCCGAAAAAACCGGCAGTGAAGAAGCGCGGGCGTTCCCGTTGACCGCAGCCGCACTCGTCTCGTGTCGGAGTGCGTGGCGGACGTTCGGGGCTCGATGTGCGCCGTGAGCCGGTGGTCGCGGCTCAGTCGCGGCCGATCGCGGCGATGCGTTTCTCGAATGCGGAGACCAGGCGCGACAAAGGCACGCCGGGCACAGCGCACAAGTCGCGCAATTGCACCAGATCGAGGCGACGCTGGCCGGTTTCCACATCGCTCAGAAAGGATTGGGGTGCGCGCAGCGCGCGGCACACCTGCACCTGAGTCAAGCCGCGAGCCACTCGCAATTCGCGAAGCAGGTTCGCGAGACGGTGAATGGCGTCGTGGCCGTCGCCGATGGCGGCCACTTCTTGGCATCGGCCGTTCCGCTCACATCGGGCGCCAATACGATCAGCGTGTCGGCCACCACGATCACCGGCAACACGGCAAACGCGTCCATTTCCCTGACGCAAGGCTCGGCGTCGCCATCGCCGGTCGCGCTGTCGGTGTTTCGGCCAAGTTCGTTCGCGCCGTTTCGGGTGACCTTCCAACCGACCGTGGGCGCGCTGCCCGGCGGCGGATCGGTAACGAGCTTGTCCATCGACTACGACGGCGACGGCATCGACGATGTGACCAATCCGTCACCAGGCACCGCGCTCACGTATCTGGCCGCCACACCGAATCTCTACACCGCCCGACTCACCGTGGTCGACAGCAACCACAACACCTACGTCGCCTACGCCCATTACCTGGTCGAGGACTTCCGGCGGCAAAGCGGCATGCTGTGCGATGTCTACGGTTACCTCAAGCAACGTCTGATTGCGCAGGACACGGCGGGCGCGCTGACCGCCATCGACCCAAACGCCCAGGACGAATTCCAGCCGCTGTTTGCGAACAACGTCGCCAGCCTTCCGACCTACGTTGCGAATCTCGGCAATATCGTGGACGGTTACCTTACGGGCCGAACGGGCACCTTCATCGTCGTGCGCCAGAACCCTAACTTGACCTTGTCCGGCTATCACCTTGAGTTCTCACAAGGCGCCGACGGTACGTGGCGCATTGCTGGCATGTAAAGTGATCCATGCGCATCGTTGTTTCCCCAGGAGCCCCAATGCCTTCGCTTGGACCCGCGTACCGCATCTGCACGGCGCTGTCCTTGGCGCATGCCATCCTAGTGACCGGGGGGCTGCTTCTCGTTTGGGCGATCCGCAGTTTTGCCAGCCATGCGACATTTGCCGCTGGCCTCGAACCCGCTTGGTTTTGGAGCCTGCTGCTCTGGCCCGTTTGGTGGCCCGCGTGCTTGGTGACGAGGTGGGCCGCTGCCCGCCGCTCCCTCAAGACGCTCCTCGTCGCCACCGCGATTTGGCTCGTGGCGGCCGTGCCGTCGGCCCTCCTGGTCTGGTCCCTGCGGGGGTTTCGTTGATGAGCCTGTTTTCGGCAAAGCCCGCGACGCCGCGGAACCATGGGGGTGCGCCATGACAAAGCGGGTTTGGACGCGCCTTCTCGCGCTTTCGGCAGCAGTTGCCGCTCCTGCATTGGCGTTCGACACGCAAACCCACGCCTACCTGACCTACCAGGCCTACCTCTATTCAAACCTCGGCAACTCGAAGGCCGCCGCCTTGCTTCAACAGTTGGGGCTCGACCGCTTCGACCCGCCCCAGCCGTTCTCGCCTTACTGGCTGTCGGTGCCCGCATTCGCCGGCCTGAGCGTGCTGGCGCAGGGCACGATCCGTTTCGACAGCGACCCGACCCTGCTCGCCTGTCCGGCGCGGCCGACCGGCGCGCCGGTGACGGCCGAATCGGCGAGCTTGCTCGACTACCTCGACACGCTGGAGGCCGCCCGCGATCTCGGCGTGAGCGGGGAGCAGGAGCCGGGGTTGGTGCAGTATCGGTGAAAACTGTGCACTCGCTAATCCCGATACAAAATCGGGGGGCAACCACCCGAATGACGATTCCGCAACGCCACGGTGGCTCCGCCGACCCGTCGGTCGCATTTGTATACAGGTAGATAAGTATATTTGCAGTTGCTGTTGGCGTGGCATGCCTGTTTTCACGCCACGTCCGAGGGGGCATCAAAGCCGGTACTGCAACCCCAGTGAAACGAACTCGGTGGCTTCCAACTGCAAGCCGTTGACGCGCTGGTACACCGGCTTCTGCACGAAGGCGAACGCGGCGAAGCGCCGCGTCGGCTGCCAGGTGATGCCGGGGCTCAGGTAGACGAGCGTGGCGCCGCTGTTGGCGACATCGGCGTTGACGCCCCGTTCGCGCCGCTCCGCACGCGCGTTGATCTGCAGTTGCGGCACCCACGTCGTGCTCGCGGTGTAGCGCAGACCGAAATTGAGATTGACGCCGGTGCCGGGGCGGAAACCTTCGCGCGAATCGAGCGGTTGCTGCACGATCGCCTGGGCGAAGTAACCCCAGTCCGGCGACCAGGCGCCGAACCGGTACACGCCGAGGATCGCATCGACCGTGCCGCTGCCGAGCTGCAGGCCGCGATCGACGGTCGCGCCGCGTTGCGGGCCGCGGTCGAAGGTGTCGGTGAAACGTCCGGTCGGCAGCTTGAGGCCAAACAGGAGTCCGCTGCTGCGCTGGGCGGCGAAGCCGGAATAGCGCGCGACGATCCGAAGGTCGCCGACGCCGCGGTCGTGCGAGGTCGAGAGCTCGGTGTCGCCGGCGGCGATGGTGGCGTGCGCACGGTCGTACCAGGGCAGGCTCAGGTTCACGCCCCAGTCCTTGTTCGGGCTGGAGTCGAGCGCCAGCGTCGCGTTGCGGTTGATCGTGTAGCGCTGCACCTCGACGTCGGCCGGATAGGCGAAGCGCGCCGGCGATACCCGGTCGGTGCCGGAGCGCAATTGATCCTGCTCGAAGAAGTCGTAGCGCAGATTGAGCCGCCAGCCGCCGCTCGCGACGAGACCCTGCGCCGCCCAGTCGGAATCGAGCGTGCAGCCGCAGGCCGAACAGGCGAACGCGCGCGGCGCGGCGAGCACGGCGAGCAGAGCGCAGGCGAGGAAACGCGAGTGGGGCACCAAGGGTTCCGCAATACCGGTGACGAAGCGCGCGGCATTATCCCGGTTCACTCCATCCGCGCCAACCGTCGTCCGCCACCTGTCGCTGTGCCGCTTTACAAGTCGTTACAGGCTTTTACCGCGAAGCAACTGCGTTATAGTCGCGCCCAAGGTACCGTTTGACGCCGCGAAAACAGCAGCGTTCCCCCGTTCATGACTCCCGATTCCCCCGATCGCGGCTTGGTCGGCGCCCGCTCCGGCAAGCGCGCGTTCGTCGCCGCGAGCATCGTCGCGATCGCGCTCGCGATCGCGCTGGTCGGATACTTCCTCGCCCGCGGTACGGCGGAGCAGGGTCCCGGCGGCGGCCGTTTCGGCCCGCGCGCAGGACCGGGCGGCCCGGCCATGCCGGTCGGGACGGCCAAGGTCGAACGCGGCGACATCGCCATGTATCTCAATGCGCTCGGCACGGTGACGCCGCGGCGCAACGTCACGGTCAGCGCGCAGGTGAGCGGCCAGTTGCTGCGCGTCGATTTCCAGGAAGGCCAGAGGGTCACGCCGGGCGAACTGCTCGCCGAAATCGATCCGCGGCCCTACCAGGCGGCGTTGACTTCGGCCGAGGGTGCACGCGCGCGCGATCAGGCGCTGCTCGCCAACGCACGCATCGATCTCGACCGCTACCAGACCCTGTTCGCGCAGGATTCCATCGCCCGCCAGCAGCTCGACGCGCAGCGCTCGCTGGTGCACCAGTACGAAGGCGTGGTCAAGGCCGACGAGGGTCAGATCGCGACGGCGAAGGTGAACCTGGCGTACACGCGGATCGTCGCGCCGATCGGCGGGCGCGTCGGTTTGCGCCAGGTCGATCCCGGCAACAACGTGCAGAACGGCACGGCGATCGTCGTCATCACGCAATTGAAGCCGATCGACGTGCTGTTCACGGTGCCCGAGGACGAACTGCCGGCGCTGCGCCGGCAATTGCAGAGCGGGCGCACGCTCAAGGTCGACGCGTTCGATCGTGCGCGCCAGAACCAGCTGGCGAGCGGGACGCTCGGCAGCCTCGACAACCAGATCGACACCAGCACCGGCACGGTGAAGGCCAAGGCCGAGTTCGGCAACGACGACGAGAGCCTGTTCCCGAACCAGTTCGTCAACGTGCGCCTGCTGCTCGAGGTGCAGCACGATGCGCTGGTGATTCCCGCCTCGGCACTGGAACGCGGCACGGACGGCCTGTTCGTCTACGTGGTCAACGCCGATCGCACGGTGTCGCAGCGCCGGATCGAGACCGGGCCGAGCGAAGGCGAGCGGGTGGCGGTGACGCAGGGACTCGCCGCCGGCGAACTCGTCGTCACCGAAGGCGCCGACCGTCTGCGCGAAGGCAGCAAGGTGGAACTGCCCGGCGAAGCGCGGCCGGCGGGCGCGGGCGGCAAACGCGACGACGGCGCCGCGGCCGGGGCGGGCGGCGGCAAGCGCGGCTAGCGCGATGAATCCGTCGCGGCTGTTCATTCTGCGGCCGGTCGCCACCAGTCTGCTGATGGCGGCGATCCTGCTCGTCGGCTTTCTCGCTTACCGCTTCTTGCCGCTGTCGGCGTTGCCCGAGGTGGATTACCCGACGATCCAGGTCACGACGCTGTATCCGGGCGCGAGTCCGGAGGTGATGGTGTCCTCGGTCACCGCGCCGCTGGAGCGCCAGTTCGGGCAGATGCCGGGACTGAACCAGATGTCCTCGACCAGCGCCGCCGGCGCATCGGTGGTGACGCTGCAATTCAGTCTCGATCTCTCGCTCGACGTCGCCGAGCAGGAGGTGCAGGCCGCGATCAACGCCGCCGGCACGTTCCTGCCGCCCGATCTGCCGCAGCCGCCGATCTACAGCAAGGTCAATCCGGCCGATGCGCCGGTGCTGACGCTCGCGCTCACCTCGACCACGCTGCCGCTGCCGCAGCTCGAGGACTACGCCGACACGCGCCTGGCGCAGAAGATCTCGCAGATCGCCGGCGTCGGCCTCGTCACCCTGTCCGGCGGCCAGCGCCCGGCGGTGCGGGTGCAGGCGAATCCGACCGCGCTGGCGGCGCAGGGCCTGAGCCTCGAGGATCTGCGCAGCGCGATCGGCAGCGCCAACGTCAACACCGCCAAGGGCAGCTTCGACGGCCCGTCGCGCGCCTACACCATCGACGCCAACGACCAGATCCGCTCCGCCGCCGAGTACCGCGATCTGATCATCGCCTGGCGCAACGGCGCGCCGGTGCGTCTGCGCGACGTCGCCGAGGTGATCGACGGCGCCGAGAACGACCGCCTGCTGGCCTGGAAGGACACCACGCCGGCGATCATCCTCAACATTCAGCGCCAGCCCGGCGCCAACGTGATCGAGGTGGTCGATCGCATCAAGCGCCTGCTGCCGACGCTCACCGAATCGCTGCCCCCCGGCGTGGACGTGGCGCCGCTCACCGACCGCACCGTGACCGTGCGCGCTTCGGTGCACGATGTGCAGTTCGAACTGTTCCTCGCCGTCGCGCTGGTGGTGCTCGTCATCTTCCTGTTCCTGCGCAACCTGTCGGCGACGGTGATCCCGAGCTTTTCGGTGCCGCTGTCGCTGGTCGGCACGTTCGGCGTGATGTACCTCGCCGGCTTCAGCCTCAACAACCTCACCATGATGGCGCTGACCATCTCCACCGGCTTCGTGGTGGACGATGCGATCGTGATGATCGAGAACATCGCGCGCCATCTCGAACAGGGCGAACGCCCGCTCGAGGCGGCGCTCAAGGGCTCGCGCCAGATCGGCTTCACCATCATCTCGCTGACGATCTCGCTGATCGCGGTGCTGATCCCGCTGCTGTTCATGGGCGACGTGGTCGGGCGCCTGTTCCGCGAATTCGCCATCACGCTGGCCGTCACCATCCTGATCTCGGCGGTGGTCTCGCTCACGCTCGTGCCGATGCTGTGCGCGCGCATCCTGCGCCACCACGACGCGGCGGAGGAGCGCGGCTTCGCGCGCTGGAGCCACGAGTTCATCGACCGCCTGATCGCGCGCTACGGGCGCTGGCTGAGTTTCGTGCTGGAGCGGCAGGGCGCGACGCTGGCGGTGGCGGTGGCGACGCTCGTGCTCACCGTGCTTTTGTATATCTTTATACCGAAGGGCTTCTTCCCGCTGCAGGACACCGGCGTGATCCAGGGCATCGCCGAGGCGCCGCAATCGGTGTCGTTCGCGGCGATGGCCGAGCGCCAGCGCGCGCTCGCCGCGCGCGTGCTGGCCGATCCGGCGGTGGCGTCGCTGTCCTCGTTCATCGGCGTGGACGGCACCAACACCACGCTCAACAGCGGCCGCCTGCTGATCAACCTCAAGCCGCACGGCGCGCGCGACGACGTCGCCACGGTGATGCGGCGCCTGCGCGCGGCCGCGGCGGAGCTGCCGGGCATCCGCCTCTACCTGCAACCGGTGCAGGACCTGACCATCGAGGATCGGGTCAGCCGCACGCAGTACCAGTTCACCCTGGAGGATCCCGATCTCGAGGAACTCGAGCGCTGGGTGCCGAAGCTCGTCGCCCGCCTGCAGCAGTTGCCCGAGCTCGGCGACGTGGCGAGCGACCTGCAGGCCGACGGCCTGCAGGCGTTCCTCGCGATCGACCGCGACACCGCCGGCCGCCTCGGCGTGACGCCGGCGGCGATCGACAACGTGCTCTACGACGCCTTCGGTCAGCGGCTGATCTCGACCATCTTCACCGATTCGAACCAGTATCGCGTGGTGCTCGAGGTGCAGCCCGATTTCCGGCGCGGCCCGGACGCGCTCGACGGCCTCTACGTTCCCGGCCTCGCCAATGCCAACGACGTCGCGCAGACGCCGCGCGGTTCGGTCTCGGCGCCGGGCGGCGCGACGACCGGCACCACGCCGGCGCCGGCGGCGAACGGCCAGGTGCCGCTCGGCATGGTCGCGCGGCTGGAACAGCGCACCGCGCCGCTGCTGATCGATCACCTCGGTCAGTTCCCGGCGGCGACGGTGTCGTTCAATCTGGCGCCGGGCGCTTCGCTCGGCGGCGCGGTCGCCGCGATCAAGCGGGCCGAGGCCGAGCTCGGTCTGCCGCCCGCCATCGCGACCGCCTTCCAGGGTGCGGCGCTCGCGTTCGAGGCCTCGCTCACCAACACCGTGCTCCTGATCCTCGCCGCGATCGCGACCATGTACATCGTGCTCGGCGTGCTGTACGAGAGCTACATCCATCCGATCACGATCCTGTCCACGCTGCCCTCGGCCGGCATCGGCGCGCTGCTCGCGCTGCTCGTGGCGCGGCAGGATCTCGGCATCGTCGCGATCATCGGCATCATTCTGCTGATCGGCATCGTCAAGAAGAACGCGATCATGATGGTGGACTTCGCGCTGGATGCCGAGCGCAGCGAAGGCAAGTCGCCGCGCGAGGCGATCTACCAGGCCTGCCTGCTGCGCTTCCGCCCGATCCTGATGACCACGCTCGCCGCGCTGTTCGGCGCGTTGCCGCTGATGCTCGGCACCGGCGTCGGCTCGGAGCTGCGCCATCCGCTGGGACTCACCATCGTCGGCGGCATGATCGTGAGTCAGGTGTTGACGCTGTTCACCACGCCGGTGATCTATCTGGCGTTCGATCGGCTGGCGCGGCGGTTCGCGCGCGGCGCGCCGGCGGTCGAGGGGGCCGCATGACGACCGGGGCTTCATGGCGCGTCCTGCGGTTTTCCGCTCGCATCCGGCGAGCGGGTTGCTTTCGACAGCCAATGCTTCCGCTCGCCCTGCGGCCGAGCGGGTCACTTCTTTGCTGGTGCAAAGAAGTAACCAAGAAACACCTCGAAAGCAGAGCCTCCCTCGGAGGACTTGCACAAAGGTCTCCAAGCAGATGAAGGTTCTCATACAACTCGGTCGTTTCGACCTGATCGGTCGTTCGCTTCGCGTGCAGGTTTCTGATCGCAAGCGAAGCGAACGGCGTGTCCGCCCGCGATGGACGAGTTGTACACGGAGTCTTCATCCCTTCGCAGAATCTTCGTGCAGTTCCTCCCGAGGGATGCTTTGCTCTGACGTGCTTTCTTTTGGTGACTTTTCTTTGCACGAGCAAAGAAAAGTTACCCGCCCGGCCAGCGGCCGAGCGGAAGCTTTGGCTGTCGAAAAGTTACCCGCGCGGCCAGCGGCCGAGCGGAGGCGCGCGTCATGATTGAGGGTGGCATCTCCGCCCCGTTCGTGCGCCGCCCGGTGGCGACCACGCTGCTCACCCTCGCGGTGGCGCTGGCCGGCGCGGTCGCGTTCGGCCTGCTGCCGGTGTCGCCGATGCCGCAGGTGGACATCCCGACGATCTCGGTCAACGCGAATCTGCCGGGTGCGAGTCCGGAGACGATGGCGACCGCGGTGGCCACGCCGCTGGAGCGCCAGCTCGGCCGCATCGCCGGCGTGACCGAGATCACCTCGTCGAGTTCGCAGAATTCGACCAACATCGTGCTGCAGTTCGATCTCGGCCGCGACATCGACGGCGCCGCGCGCGACGTGCAGGCCGCGCTCAACGCGGCGCGCGCGCAACTGCCGAGCGGCATGCCGGGCAATCCGACCTACCGCAAGGTCAATCCGGCCGACGCGCCGATCCTGATCCTGGCGCTGACCTCGAAGACGCGCCCGCCGGGCCAGATCTACGATGCCGCCTCGACCATCGTCGCGCAGAAGATCGCGCAGGTGCAGGGCGTCGGCCAGGTGCGGGTCGGCGGCTCGTCGCTGCCGGCGGTGCGCGTGGAAGTCAATCCGACCGCGCTCAACCGCTACGGCATCGCCCTGGCCACGGTGCGCACTGCGCTCGCCAATGCCAACGCCAATCGGCCCAAGGGGTTCGTCGAGGACGACGCGGCGCACTGGCAGATCGCCAGCGACGACCAGGCGCGCGTCGCCGCGCAGTACCGCGATCTGATCGTCGCCTGGCGCGACGGCGCGCCGGTGCGGCTGGCCGACGTCGCCGAGGTGCTCGATTCGGTCGAGGACGTGCGCAACCTCGGCCTGTTCAACGGCGAACCGGCGGTGCTGGTGATCATCAGCAAGCAGCCGAACGCGAACATCCTCGACACCATCGACCGCATCATGGCGCAGATGCCGCAGTTGCGCGCGTCGATTCCCGCCGACATCCGCATCGACGTCGCCTCGGAGCGCACCAGCACGATCCGCGCCTCGCTGCACGACGTCGAGCGCACCCTCGTCGTCGCCATCGCCCTGGTGGTGCTGGTGGTGTTCGCGTTCCTGCGCGACTGGCGCGCGACCCTGATTCCGGCGATCGCCGTGCCGGTGTCGCTGATCGGCACGTTCGCGGTGATGTACCTCGCCGGGTTCAGCCTCGACAACCTGTCGCTGATGGCGCTGACCATCGCCACCGGCTTCGTCGTCGACGATGCCGTGGTGGTGCTGGAGAACGTCGTCCGGCACCGCGAGGCGGGCCTGCCGCAGCTCACTGCCGTGCTGCGCGGCGCGCGCGAGGTCGGGTTCACCGTGCTGTCGATGAGCCTGTCGCTGATCGCCGTGTTCCTGCCGATCCTGCTGATGGGCGGGCTGGTCGGCCGCTTCTTCCGCGAGTTCTCGATCACCCTGTCGGTGGCGATCCTGATTTCGCTGGCGATCTCGCTCACCACCACGCCGATGCTGTGCGCGCGGCTGTTGCGCGAGGCGCCGCACGCCGCGACCGGGCGCTTCGCCGGCGCCAGCGAGCGCGCCTTCGCGCGGCTGCGCGCGTTCTACGAACGCAGCTTGCGGGCGGTGCTGGCGGCGCCCGGCCTGACCCTGTTCGCGCTGTTCGTCACGATCTGCCTCAATGTGTACTTGTATACCATCGTGCCGAAGGGTTTCTTCCCGTCCGAGGACACCGGCCGGTTGATCGGCGGCGTGCAGGCCGACCAGAGCATCTCGTTCCAGGCGATGGCGCAGAAGATGAAGGAGCTGATGGCCATCATCAAGAGCGATCCGGCGGTCGCCAACGTCGCCGGCTTCACCGGCGGCGGCCAGCGCAACGGCGGCTTCCTGTTCGCGGCGTTGAAGCCGTTGGCCGAGCGCGGCGGCATTTCCACCGAGGACGTGATCAACCGGCTGCGGCCGAAGCTCGCCGGCGTGGCCGGCGCGGCGCTGTTCCTGCGGCCGGCGCAGGACATCCGCACCGGCGGCCGGCAGAGCAACGCGACCTACCAGTACACGCTCGAGAGCGACCGCATCGACGAGCTGCGCGCGTGGACGCCGAAGATCACCGAGGCGCTCAAGCAGGTGCCGGAACTCGTCGACGTCAACAGCGACGAGCAGGACCGCGGCCTGACCACGGCGCTCACCTTCGATCGCGCCACCGCCGCGCGCCTCGGCGTGACCGCGCAGGCCATCGACAACGCGCTCAACGACGCGTTCGGCCAGCGCCAGGTCTCGACCATCTACCACGCGCTCAACCAGTACCACGTGGTGATGGAGGTGACGCGGCCGTTCCTGCAGAGCCCCGAGGCGCTCAAGGACATCTACGTGCAGGCGACATCCGGCCGGATGGTGCCGCTCGTCGCCTTCGCCCGCTACGCGCCGGGCGCGACCCCGCTCGCGGTCAACCACCAGGGCCAGTTCGTCGCCGGCACGATCTCGTTCAACCTGGCGCCGGGCGTGAGCCTCGGCCAGGCGAGCGACGCCATCGTCCGCGCCATGGCCCGGATCGGCGCGCCGCCGTCGATCCACGGCGGCCTGCAGGGCACGGCGCGCACCTTCCAGCAGTCGCTCGAGAACGAGCCGTGGCTGATCCTCGCCGCGCTGCTCGCGGTCTACATCGTGCTCGGCATGCTGTACGAGAGTTACGTGCATCCGCTGACGATCCTGTCGACGCTGCCGTCCGCCGGCGTCGGCGCGATTCTCGCGCTGCTGCTGTGCCGCACCGAGTTCAGCCTGATCGCGCTGATCGGCGTGATCCTGCTGATCGGCATCGTCAAGAAGAACGCGATCATGATGATCGACTTCGCGCTCGACGCCGAGCGCACCGAGGGCCTGGCGCCGCACGCGGCGATCTTCCGCGCCTGCTCGCTGCGCCTGCGCCCGATCCTGATGACCACGTTCGCGGCGATGTTCGGCGCGCTGCCGCTGGCGCTCGGCTCCGGCGAGGGCAGCGCGATGCGCCGCCCGCTCGGCATCGCCATCGTCGGCGGTCTCGCCGTCAGCCAGTTGCTCACGCTGTACACCACGCCGGTCGTGTACCTCCAGCTCGATCGGTTCCGGCTGTGGTGCCGGCGCGTCCGCACGCGCCGCGGCCGGGCGCCGCAGGCGGCGTGAGGTGAGGAGGGTGCAGATGATACGAGTGGACAAGTATACAAAGTGCGGCCGCGGCGTCGCCTTGCTGCTGGGCGCGATGTTGTGCGGCTGCGCGGTCGGGCCCGAGTACCAGCGGCCGACGCTCGATGCGCCGGCGGCGTACAAGGAAAACGCCGACTGGCGGCCGGCGCGGCCGGCGGACGAGCTCAAGCGCGGCGCGTGGTGGGAGATCTTCGGCGACGCCGTCCTCGACGAGCTCGAAGGCGAGCTCGACCAGGCGAATCCGAGCCTCGCCCAGGCCGAGGCGCAGTACCGGCAGGCGCAGGCGCTCGTCGCCGGCGCGCGCGCCAGCTATTTCCCGACGCTCGCCGTGAGCGCCTCGCTCACGCGCTCCCGCCGTTACGGCACGGGCGGTGTCGCCGGCGGAACCGCGATCGGCGCCGGCGGCGATTCCTCGCATCCGACCGACACCTACTCGCTGCCGTTCACCGCGACCTGGGAGCCGGACCTGTGGGGTCGCGTGCGGCGCACGGTCGAGGCGCAGTCGGCGAACGCGCAGGCGAGCGCGGCGCTGCTCGAATCGACGCGCCTCAGCCTGCACGCGGCATTGGCGCAGGACTACTTCCAGTTGCGCATCGTCGACGAACAGAAGCGCCTGCTCGACGATACCGTCGCCGCCTACCGCAAGTCGCTCGCGCTCACCGAGAACCAATACCGCGTCGGCGTGGCCGCACGCGCCGACGTGGTGCAGGCCGACACCCAGCTCAAGACCGCACAGGTGCAGGCGATCGACCTCGGCATCGCCCGCGCCGAACTCGAACACGCCATCGCCGTGCTGATCGGCAAGCCGCCGGCCGAATTCCGCATCGCGCCGCAGCCGTTGACGATCGCCCCGCCGACGATTCCGGTGGGCGTGCCGGCGCAATTGCTCGAACGCCGGCCGGACGTCGCCGCCGCCGAGCGCCAGGCGGCCGCGGCGAACGCGATGATCGGCGTGGCCGAGTCGGCGTTCTTCCCGAACCTCACGCTCGGCGCGAGCGGCGGTTACCAGAGCACGAGCTTCGCCAAATGGCTGACCGCGCCGAGCCGCTTCTGGTCGCTCGGGCCGACGCTCGCCGAGACGCTGTTCGATGCCGGCGCGCGACACGCGCAGACCGTGCAGGCGCGCGCCGCCTGGGATGCGGCGGTGGCGAACTACCGCGCGGTGGCGCTGGGTGCGTTCCAGAACGTCGAGGACGAGCTTGCCGCGCTGCGCATCCTCGAGCAGGAAGCCGCGGCGCAGGCCGAGGCGGTGAAGGCCGCCGAGGAATCGCTGCGCATCGCCACCAACCAGTACCGCGCCGGCACGGTGAGCTATCTCAACGTCATCAACGCCCAGACCGTGGCCTACGCCAACGAGCGCAACGCCATCGCCATCCTCGGCAATCGCCTGGTCGACAGCGTCGCCCTGATCAAGGCGCTCGGCGGCGGCTGGGACGCGGGGGAACTGCCGGCCGCCGACACGCTCGGTCGGCGCTGACGGGTCTCACTCGGCGAGGTGCGCCTCGAGGAACCACAGCGCCTTGTCGAGGCCGCGCGAGATGCCGGTGAACAGGTCCGAGGTGTCGGCATCGCCGGCCTGGGCCGCGGTCTCGATCGCCGCGCGGGTGGACGCGGCGAGCGCGGCGTAGCGGTCGGCGAGCGCTGTTACCGCCTTGCGGCCGTCGATGCGGCCGCGCGGGAATTCCGGCAGGCGCGACTGCCGCGCCGCCGTCCGCGCGGTGCCCTCCGCCACGCCGCCGAGCGCGGTGATGCGTTCGGCGATGTCGTCCACCGGCTCCTCCAGTGCCTCGGCGAGCTTGTCGAACAGCTCGTGCAGCGCGATGAAATGCGGGCCGACGACGTTCCAGTGCGCCTGTTTGACCTGGGTATACAAATCCAGCGTGTCGGCGAGCTGCTGGTTGAGCAGCGCGACCATGCTGTCGCACAGCTTGCTCTTGAGATCGATGCGACGCGAATCGCTCTTGTGCTTGGCCATGGCGATCTCCGTTGGTTGACGTCGGCCCACTATAATGCGCCCCGCCGCCGCGAGAGAAATCGTTTGTCGCGATGCGTCCGATAGGGCGCGTCGATGGTCGCCGTCGTGAACCGTTCCCTGCCGCTGCCACCCGAAACCGCCGCGTTGCTCGACGCCACCCTGCTGCGCGACCGGCGCGCATTGCGGCAAGCGTGGCGGCGTCTCGATCGGGCCGATCCGGCGGCGCTCGCCGCCTGGCGCGAGCGTCTGGCCGCCGCGCACGCGCGCCACGCCGCGCGCGCGGCGAGCGTGCCGCCGATCCGAATCGACGAAGCGCTGCCGATCGCGGCGCACGCCGACGAGATCGTGCGCTGCCTCGGCACGCATCGGGTGATCGTGCTCGCCGGCGAGACCGGCTCCGGAAAAAGTACACAATTGCCCAAATTGTGCCTCGCCGCCGGGCGCGGCGTGGCCGGCTGGATCGGCTGCACCCAGCCGCGCCGGGTCGCCGCGCGCAGCGTGGCGCGGCGGGTCGCCGCGGAACTCGGCGGCGAGGTCGGCGGCCTGGTCGGCTGCAAGGTGCGGTTCGCCGATCGCGTCGGCGAGCGCACGCTGATCAAGTTCATGACCGACGGCATCCTGCTGGCGGAGACGCAGTCGGACCGCTGGCTCGAGGCCTATGACACGATCATCCTCGACGAGGCGCACGAGCGCAGCCTCAACATCGACTTCCTGCTCGGTTACCTGAAGCGCCTGCTCGCGCGGCGCCGCGACCTCAAACTGATCGTCACCTCGGCGACCATCGACACGGCGCGCTTCGCCCGGCATTTCGACGAGGCGGCGGTGATCGCCGTCGCCGGGCGCGGTCATCCGGTCGAGGTGCGCTGGCGGCCGCCGCCGACCGCGGACGAGGGCGCAGCGAGCGAGCCGATCGTCGCCGCGCTGGACGAGATCACGCGCGAGGATCCGCGTGGCGACGTGCTGGTGTTCCTGCCGGGCGAACGCGAGATCCGCGACGCGCACCGCGCGCTCGCGCAGCGCCGCTACCGCGCCACCGAGATCCTGCCGCTGTACGCGCGGCTGTCGGCCGCCGAGCAGGACCGCGTGTTCCGGCCCGGCGCGGCGCGACGCATCGTGCTCGCCACCAACGTCGCCGAGACCTCGCTGACCGTGCCGCGCATCCGCTACGTGGTCGATACCGGCACGGCGCGGATCAAGCGCTACTCGCCGCGCAGTCAGATCGAACGCCTGCACATCGAGCCGATTGCCCAGGCCGCCGCCGAGCAGCGCGCCGGACGCTGCGGCCGCACCGGTCCCGGCATTTGTATACGACTATACTCGGAGGCCGACTTCGCCGCGCGGCCGCGCTACGGCGACGCCGAGATCCTGCGCGCCTCGCTCGCCGGCGTGATCCTGCGCATGCTCCATCTCGGCCTCGGCGATCCGGCCGCGTTTCCGTTCGTCGAGGCGCCGGCGCCGCGCGCGCTCGCCGACGGCTACCGGCGCCTGGCCGAACTTGGCGCGGTCGCGGTGCGATCCCCCGCGACGGCGGACGATGTCGACGCGGCCGGCCGGGGACGTCCGTCGCACGCCTTGACCGACATCGGCCGGCGCATGGCGCAGTGGCCGATCGACGTCGCGCTGGCGCGCATGCTGCTCGAGGCGTGCCGGTTCGGCGTGGTGCGCGAACTGCTGATCCTGACCGCATTCCTCGCCGTGCAGGATCCGCGCGAGCGTCCCGCCGAGGCACGCGCCGCGGCCGATGCCGCGCACGCGCAGTTCGCCGACCCGCGCTCGGACTTCGTCGCGATCCTCAACCTGTGGCACGCCCACGCGCAGGCGCACGAGGCGCTGACCCAGGCGCAGTTGCGCGATTGGTGCCGGCAGCGGTTCCTGTCGTACCTGCGCATGCGCGAGTGGCGCGAGCTGCATCGGCAACTGCTGCTGCAGATGGCGGAAACCGAAGCCGCGGACCCCGGCGCCGGCGCGACGCCGGCCGATGCACAATCGCCGGTGGTCGATGCGCGAAGCTACGAGGCCATCCACCGCTGCCTCCTGTCCGGCTGGCCGACGCAGGTCGCGCGGCGCGACGAGCGCGGCGAATACCGCGGCACGCGCGAGCGCCGCTTCCGCGTCTTTCCCGGCTCCGCGCTGGCGAAGCAGCCGCCGGCGTGGCTGCTCGCCGGGCAGATCCTCGATCTGAAAAAAGTATACGGGATGCTGTGCGCGCGCATCGAGCCGGCATGGATCGAGCAGCAGGCCGCGCATCTGGTCAAGCGCACCTGGCGCGATCCGCACTGGTCGCGCGCGCGCGGTGCGGTGCTCGCCTTCGAACAGGTGACGCTGTACGGTCTGGTGCTCATCGAGCGGCGCGCGGTGCCGTTCGACCACCAGGATCCGGCGCTCGCGCATCGCGTGTTCGTGCGCGAGGCGCTGGTGCGCGGCGACATCGATTGCCGCGCCGACTGCGTGCGCGCCAACGCCCGCGTGCTGGCGCAGGCGCACGAGCTCGAAGCCAAGCGCCGGCGCACCGGATTGGTCAAGAGCGAGGACGAACTCGCCGCGTTCTTCGCCGGCAAGCTGCCGGAGGCGATCAGCACCGCGGCCGCGTTCGACGCCTGGTATCGGCGCGCCTCACCGGCCGTGCGGGCGGCGCTGCACTGGTCGCTCGACGAGGTGCTGGCCGACGAGCCCGGCTTGCGCGCCGCGGATTTCCCGACCGCGTTCGAGCTCGGCGGAGAGCGGTTGCGGCTGGAGTATCGCTTCGTGCCGGGCGATGCCGCCGACGGCGTGACCCTGCACGTGCCGCTCGCGCTGGTCAACGCCGTGCCCGCGGCGCGCTGCGAATGGCTGGTACCGGGACTGCTGGCAGACAAGGTCGCCGAGCTGATCCGCGGACTGCCGAAACCGCTGCGGCGCAACTTCGTGCCGGCGCCGGATTTCGCGCGCGCCTTCGTCGCCGCCGAGGCGCCGCGCGACGAGCCGCTGGCGACCGCGCTCGCCGCGTACCTGCGGCGCATCACCGGCGTCGAGGTCGCGGCGCGCGACTTTGTGGAAATTTCCATTCCGCCGCATCTCGTCATGCGCTTTCGCGTGTTCGACGAGCACGGCCGCACCCTCGCCGAGGGCCGCGATCTGGCGGCGATCCGCGCGCAGTGGAGCGAGGTCGCGCGCGCCGCGTTCGCGCGCGGTGCCGACGCCGCGCTGACCCGCGAGGCGATCGACGAGTTCGATGCCGACCTGCCGGCGACGGTGGTCGGCGCCGGCGGGCTCGCGGCGTATCCGGCGCTGGTCGATCTCGGGGACAGCGTGGCGTTGCGGGTGTTCGAGCGCGCCGACGAGGCGCGCGCCGAGCACCGCCGCGGTGTCGCGCGTCTGCTGCGGCGCCAATTGCGCGAGGCGATCAAGCAGGCACGACGGCAACTGCCGATCGCGCGTGCACTGGCGTTGAAATACGCCGCCGTCGCCAGCGTCGATGCGCTGCGTGAGGACATCGTCGAGGCGGCGCTCGCCGAGCTGTTCGCCGGGTGCGATCTGGACCTGCGCCGGCGCGAGGATTTCCGCCGCGTCGCCGCGGACCTGGCGCGGCGGCTGTTTCCCGCGGCGATGGAATGGCTGCAACGGGTCGAGGAGACGCTCGCCGCCTACGCCGAGCTCACGCCCTGGCTCGAGCCGCCGCTGCTCGGCTACGCCCGCGCCAACTACGAGGATCTGCGCGAGCAGCTCGCCGCCCTGGTGCATCCGGGATTCGTGCGCCATGTGGAAAAATCCCGATTGGCGCATTTTCCACGTTATCTCAAGGCGATGCGGCTGCGCGCCGAACGCCTGCGCCAGGACGCCGCGCGCGACCAGGCGCGCATGCTCACCGTGCGCGGCTACTGGCGCGACTACCTCGCGCTCCGCGCCAGCCGCGGCGGCGAGGACGCGGCACTGGCGCGGCTGCGCTGGCTGATCGAGGAACTGCGCGTGTCGCTGTTCGCGCAGGAGCTCAAGACCGCCGAAGCGGTGTCGCCGAAGCGGCTGGGCAAGCTGATCGCCGAACTGCGTGCGGGCGACGCCGCGGCCGAAGCCAGCAACATGCCGATTTGATCAGACCTTCCCCAAGACGTGCGCTGCTACTTGGTCCGTTCCACGCGCACGCTGCAGCCGCAGGGCTCGACGTACATCAGCCAACTGCCGAGCAGCATCGGCTTGATCTTCACTTTCGGATGATCGTACTTGGCGCTGCTGTAGCTGCCGGACTCGGCCTGGGTCCACTCCTGGCCGTTCTCGAGCCGGAACACGTTGTGTCCGTACCAGCCGGTGAAGACGCCGTCGATGCGGCTCTCGATCACTTCGCGCGCGGACTCCTGCGGGTAGAACACCGGCTTGCCGGACGGGGTGACGTAGGTCGTGGTGGTGGCGTAGTGCGCGCGCAGCCAGTCGTCGAGCACCTGCAATTCGGCCGGCGTGAGTTTGTCGAGGCCGGCGGCGTGGAATTCGCTCTGCGACATGCGCTCCTCCAGGGAGGAAAAGCCGGCGGCGCCGGCGGCGGCACTGACGAGGAGTGCGACAAAGGCCAAAATGAGGTAAACTTTATTTGTATACATGGGCTCTCGATTCGCGGCGTGCGGGCGTCGGGTCGCGGCCGAAATGGCACGATGGGTGTCGTAACTCTAACCGCCGCTTAACATTTTGGCGGTATCGACCCCGTATCATAGCCCACGGACAGCCCGGGAGAACAACGATTGCCAGGCGGCTGTTGGGGGATGGTTCCCTTTTTTCGGAGTGTGAGATGCGGCATTGGCCTCGTGCGGTATGCGCTTGTATCGGTTTCGCCTTGTACGTCGCGGCTGCGGCCCCGGCAAGTTCCAGTTCCCTCGGCCTGACCATCGACCTGCTTGCGCCGGCGACCCCGTGCAACGGCGGCAACTGCCCGGGTGACATCGCCCTGCCGCTGCTCGGCGCGGCGCCGATCGGCGGCAGCGCGTTCTCCTACGCGCAGGTCTCGCCGAACTACGTCACCGCGGTGACGCTCGACAACACCGTGGCGAACCCGATCGTCTGCGACGAGATCAACGGCAGCGTCGTCGGCCCGAACACGCTGACGCGCTTCTCGCCGGTCTACAACAACCTCGGCCCCGGCGGCCTGCTCGAATTCGGCGCCGGTGGCGCCAGCGTGGTGGATCTCGGCGCCTTCAGCTACGACGGCAGCCAGAGCCCGAGCGCGGTGAGCCTCACCCGCAGCAACACCGGCACCAGCCAGGTGGCGTGCTATCCGATCAACCCGATCGGCACGGTCAATCCGATGCTGACGCGCGGCACCCTCGCCGGCGATCGCGTGTTCTACGACAATTTCGAGGCCGCCGCCCATTTCGCGAACGAGCCGTGGGTGTCGGTCGTGACCGTGTCCTCGCCGGGTTCGGGCGGGTCGCGGCCGGCGGTCGGTTCGCACTCGATCAATGCGCTCACCGGCCCGACCACGCTCGCCTATGTGCTCCAGGTGCACAACGCCTCGCGCGCCATCGGCTGGCGCCTGAATCTCGGCTACGACTTCGCGTTCTTCGATCCGGCCAACAACGGCGGCACGGCACCGCAGTGGTGCGTGCTCGGCCCGAGCATTCCGCAGCCCGGTCCGATCAACGGCACTGCCAACGCCTGCGGCAACGCCAACACGGCCTATACCATCGCCGCGAGCGACATCCAGAGTGCGACCAACTCGCTGTACGTTTACGTGACCCTGACCGGCTCGACGACGGCGGCGAACAACTGGCGCACGCTCGGCAGTTCGTTCTATCCCGCGACCGCGGCGGTGTTCGCGCCGGCGGGCAGCTACGCCCAGCGCCTCGACGACAAGGTCGCCGTGGCGAGCGCGAACAACCTGCCGACGCTCAACATCGGCAGCATCGTCTGCGCCAACGACACCTCGGCCACGAGCTGTACGATCCGCGATGCCGACGGCAATCCGGTGCCGGCGCAGGTCACCTACAAGAACCAGTTCGGCGGCGGCGCGGTGACGGTCGATCCGCTGGTGTATTTCGTCGATCCGACCGCCGGCACCAACCTGCCCGGCAACGTCGTGGCCGACGCGCTCAACGTCAGCGGCGTGAGCTGCAGCGACCCGAGCGGCATCCTGGCGAGCCCGCTCGGCGGCGCCAATTTCAGCACCTCGACCAGCGCCCAGGGTGCGCAGGCGCTGAGCTTCAACTTCGCGGTACAGGGCGGCGGCCCGTTGTTCGTGCCCGGCACGGCCACCTGCACGGCGACCTTCGCCACCACCGGCTACACGCCGGCGCTGTCGGCCACCTACACGTTCACGATCACGATGCTGCAGGCCACGGCGACGCACTTCGCCGTGGTCGTGCCGGGCAACACCACCGCAGGCGTCGCCTTCAACAACGCCACGGTGACCGCGCTCGATGCGGCCAACAACACCGTGACGAGCTACAACGGCACGGTGCATTTCACCAGTTCCGACGCGCAGGCGGTACTGCCGGCCAATCTCGCGCTCGCCAACGGCACGGCCAGCTTCGGTGCCACGTTCAAGACCGCCGGCAGCCAGACGATCACCGCCACCGATACGGTGAATGCGTCGCTCACCGGCACCTCGAACCTGTCGACGGTCGCCGCCGCGGCGGCGACGCACTTCCGCGTCAGCACACCGGCCACGGCGACGATCGGCAATCAGTTCGGCTTCTCGGTCACCGCGCTCGATATGTACGGCAATACCGCCGACGGTTACGCCGGCACCGTCCATTTCACCAGCAGCGACCAGCAAGCGACGTTGCCGGGCAACTCGACCCTGACTTTCGGCGTCGGCTCGTTCAACGCCGCGCTGTTCACGCCGGGCAATCAAACCATCACCGCCACCGACACGGTGAATGGTGCGATCACCGGAACGTCCGCGCAGATCAACGTTCAGTGACGCCGCGCGGCCGGACCGGCCGCGCAATGCGCACGATCGCCCGCGCCGCGTCGTGGCGCGGGCAGCGTCCCGGAAGCCGGGAACGCGGGGACATCGTCAGACCTCCATAGTTCGGTGAACAGCGCCGATACCAGTCTGCAGGACCTCGAAGCCTGGCTGCGGCGCCACGCCGCCGTCGCCGGCGCGCCGGCGTGGTGGTCGGACCTCGCCGAGGCCGTCGCCGGCGCGCGCGACCACGCGGCCTTGCGCGCTCTCGCGCCGGAGTTGCTCGACACGCTCGCCCTGCTCGAGGAACTGCGCGCCGACGCGGACGTGGCGGCCGCCTGCGTGCTGCACGCGCTCAACGGTTGCGGTGTCGCCGTGCCGGAGCGCGTACTGCGCGACGCGCCGCATCTGGCCGATCTGATCGAGGGCCAGCAGGCGGCGGAGAAGGTGTGGTCGCTGTACGCGGCGCGCACCCGTCACGGCAGCGCCGAGGGCCTGCGCCGGCTGCTGCTCGCGATCATCCGCGATCTGCGTGTGGTCTTCATCCTGCTCGCGCGCCAGTTGGCGCGCATGCGCGCCGCCGCCGCGCTGCCGGAAGGCGAGCGTCGCGCCTTGGCGCAGCTCACCGCCGACATCCACGCGCCGCTCGCCAATCGTCTCGGCATCTGGCGGCTCAAGTGGGAGCTCGAGGATCTCGCCTTCCGCTACCTGCAGCCGGAGGTCTACCACCGCATCGCCCGGCTGCTCGACGAGCGCCGCGAGGATCGCGAACGCTACATCGCCGCCGCCATGGCGACCCTGCGTGCGGCGCTCGCCGAGGCCGGCATCGCCGCCGACGTCGCCGGCCGGCCGAAGCACATCTATTCGATCTGGAAGAAGATGCAGCGCAAGAGCGGCGACTTTTCCTCGCTCTACGACATCCGCGCGCTGCGCGTGCTGGTCGACGACGTGCCGGCCTGCTACGCCGCGCTCGGCGTGGTGCACTCGCTGTGGCCGCCGATCCCGAGCGAATTCGACGACTACATCGCCCGCCCCAAGGGCAATCACTACCAGTCGCTGCACACCGCGGTGGTCGGGCCGGAAGGCAAGACCCTGGAGGTGCAGATCCGCTCGCACCGGATGCACGCGCACGCCGAGGAGGGCGTGGCTGCGCACTGGCGCTACAAGGAAGGCGGCGGCAACGACGCCGAGTTCGAGCGCAAGATCGCCTGGATGCGGCAATTGCTCGAGACCCGCGACGAACCGGAGGACGATGCCGCGCTGCTCGCCGGGTTCAAGACCGACATCCTCGAGGACCGGGTCTATCTGCTGACGCCGCAGGGCCAGGTGCTGGACCTGCCGCGCGGCGCGACCGTGCTCGACTTCGCCTACCACATCCACACCGACGTCGGTCATCGCTGCCGCGGCGCCAAGGTCAACGGCCGCATCGTGCCGCTGAACCACCAGCCGCAGAGCGGCGATCGGGTCGAGATCCTCACCGGCAAGACCGCCGCGCCGCGCCGCGACTGGCTGGCGGCGCAGCACGGCTTCCTCGCCACGCATCGCGCGCAGCAGAAGGTGCGCGCCTGGTTCAAGCACGCCGACCTCGCCGCCAATCTCGCCGCCGGCCGCGCCATCCTCGACAAGGAACTCAAGCGTCTGGCGTTGCACAACGTGGACCTCGACACGCTGCCGCCGAAGTTCCATCTGCACACGCTCGACGAGCTGCTGGTCGCGCTCGCGCTCGGCGAGATCAGCGGCGGCCAGGTCGCGCGCGCGCTGCACGAGAGCCACGCGCCGCCGCCGTCGGCGCCGCCGCCACCGCGCGCGCCCAAGCGCGGCAAGGACGCCATCGTCATCGAGGGTGTCGGCAACCTGCTGACCTCGCTCGCGCGCTGCTGCCAGCCGCTGCCGGGCGACGCGATCGTCGGCTACATCACGCGCGGCAAGGGCGTCTCGATCCATCGCGCCGATTGCCCGAGCTTCGCGCGCCTGCGCGCGCGCGATCCGGCGCGCGCGATCGAGGTCGAATGGGGCGGCGCGCGGGGGCAGGCCTACGAGGTCGATGTGCTGGTGCGCGGCTACGATCGCAAGTGGCTGCACAAGGACGTGACCAACGTCATCGCCGCGGCCAACGTGCATCTGCTCGCGGCCAACGCCCGCGTCGACGACTCGAGCGGCCTGGCGACGATGAACTTCGCCCTGCGCGTGAGCGACTTCGAACAGCTCTCGACCCTGCTCGCGCGGCTGTCGGCGGTGCCGAACGTGATCGAGGCGCGGCGCCTGGCCTAGTCTTCCGGGCGGCGGCGCGGCCGGCCCATGCTATGCTTGCCGGAGTGCGCGAGCGCGCGGCGGACCCACGTCGCGCGCGTGGTGCGGAGGCGACGCGAGCCCGGCGTGATCGAGATTCCCGGATACAAGATCCTGCGCCAACTCGGCCGTGGCGGCATGGCCACGGTCTATCTGGCATTGCAGGAATCGGTGCAACGCGAGGTGGCGCTCAAGGTGATGTCGCCGACCCTGCTCGCCGATCCGGATTTCGGCGAACGTTTCCTGCGCGAGGCGCGCATCGCCGCCAAGCTGCACCATCGGCACGTCGTCGCCGTGCACGATGTCGGCCGGGCCGGCGACTACCATTACATCGCCATGGAATACCTGGGCGGCGGTCCGCTGATCGACAAGAGCGGCGCGGCGCGCCCGGTGCCGTTTTCGCTGCGCGCGATCCGCGAAGTCGCCACCGCGCTGCATTACGCCCATGCCAAGGGCTTCGTCCACCGCGACGTCAAGCCGGACAACATCCTGCTGCGCGAGGACGGCAGCGCCGCGCTGACCGATTTCGGCATCGCCCGCGCCAGCGATTCGGCCACCCACATGACCCGCACCGGCACGGTGATCGGCACGCCGCACTACATGAGTCCGGAGCAGGCACGCGGCCGCACGCTCGACGGCCGTTCCGACCTGTACAGCCTCGGCGTCGTGCTGTACGAATTGCTGGTCGGCCGGGTGCCCTACCACGCCGACGATTCGCTCGCCGTCGGCATCATGCACATCACCCAGCCGGTGCCGGTGCTGCCCGAACACCTGGGCGCGCTGCAACCCCTGCTCGACCGGATGCTGGCGAAACTGCCGGAGGAGCGCTATCCGCACGGCCAGGCGGTGGCGGATGCGATCGAACAGTACGAAATCGCGATCGCCCGCGGCGAATTGCCGCAGCTCGCCACGCCCGACGAGAACTACCGGCGGCAGATCCTCGGCGCGGACACGCCGACGCGCGCCGCGCCGGCCGCGACCACACCGCCCGGCGGCGCGCGTTATCGCGCCGAGCCCAGCCTCGGCCGCTACGACGACATCGCCGCGGCCGCGGCGCGGCGGCCGCTGGGATACGCCACGCCGCGCGCGCGCACCCGGCGCGGCGGCGTCTGGCTGCTGGCGCTGCTCGGCGTGGTCATCGTCGGCGGCGGCTATGCCGTCTGGCACTATCAGGATCGTCTGCGCACGCTGCTGCCGCGCACCGAACTCAACAGCCTGCTCGCGCGCGGCGAGAAGGCGCTTGCCGACGGCCGTCTGACCGGCGGCGACGGCGCGCGCGAACTGTTCCAGGCCGCGCGCACGCTCGATCCGGACAACGAGCAGGCGCGCAGCGGGCTGAACCGGGTCGGCCAGCGCCTGGTCGAGCAGGCGAACGCGGCGATCACGCGCAATGATTTCGCCACCGCGCGGACCGATCTCGCCGCCGCCACGGAGGTGCTCGGCGGCGGCGCCGAGATCGAGGAATTGAAGACCCGCCTGCACGCCGCGGAGACGCGCAACACCCAGACCGCGGACCTGATCGCGCGCGGCGACGCGGCGCTCGCCACCGGCAAGCTGCTCGGCAGCGGCAGCGCGGCCGAGGCGTATCTCAAGGTGCTCGACGCCGATCCGGTCAACGGGCTCGCGCTGAACGGTCTCAAGAAAGTGACCGACGCCCTGGCGCGTGAGGCGCGCGAGGCCGCCGCCGCCGGCGATCTCGAACGCGCCAACCAGCGCATCGGCGAGATCGCCCAGCTCTCGCCGAACTACGCCGCGATTCCGGAACTGCGCGTGGCACTCGCCAACGCGCGTGCCGACAGCAACCAGGCGATCGAACAGCAGTTGAACCGGGCCGAGGCACAGCAGCGCGCCGGCAAGCTCGCCGGCGACGATGGCGCGCTGGCGCTGTATCAGGCGGTGCTGCGGCGCGACCCGGCCAACGCGCGCGCCAAGGCGGGTCTGCGCAAGGCAGCGCAGGGTTTGCTTGTGCAGGCCAACGCCGTGCTCGACGAGGACAACACCGCGCAGGCCGAAAAGCTGCTGCAGCAGGCCGAGGCCGCGGCGCCGGATCTGCCCGACCTGCGCGCGGCGAAGACGCGCCTGCGCGAGACGCGCGAGCGCCTCGACATCGCCCGGCAGCAGGCGCAGGTCTCGCCGGCCGACCAGGCGCGCGTGCAGCAACTGCTCGACGAGGCGGAGAAGGCGATGGCGGCGGGCGATCTCAACCGCACGCCGGTCGATTGCGCCTACGACAAGTACCGGGCGGTGCTGCGCATCGACGGCAACAACGCGCGCGCATTGGCTGGCCTCAACCGCATTCCGGCCCGCGCCAAGGAGCTGTTCGAACAGGCGCTCAAGAACGGCACGCCGTTCAAGGCGCGCGACTATGTCGCGGCGGTCGAACAGGCCGAGCCGATGGACGCCGCGCTGCCGGCCATGCGCGAACGTCTGGCCAACGCCTTGCTCGACCAGGCCGAGGCGCGCATCGGCGACAACCGCCGCAGCGACGCGGCGTCGGCGCTGAAGGCGGCGCGCGAACTCAGTCCCGCCAATCCGCGGCTGGCGCCGCTCGAAGCGAAGCTGCAGGCTCTGCCGCCGACGGCCGCCAGCGGCGGCTGAGGCGCGACCCGATGTGTCTGATCCTGCTGGCGCTCGATGCGGTCGCCGGTCGGCCCTGGCTGCTGCTTGCCAATCGCGACGAATTCCACGCGCGGCCGAGCGCCGCCGCGCAGGCGTGGCCGGACGCGCCGGAGGTGATCGGCGGGCGCGATCTCGAAGCCGGCGGCGCGTGGCTGGCGCTCCACCGCGACGGCCGCTACGCCGCGGTGACCAACATTCGACTCGGCGCGCCGGGACGCGGCGCGCGCTCGCGCGGCGAACTGGTCGCCGGGTTCGTGCGCGGCACGGCCACCGCGACCGACTACGCCGCGGCCGTCGCGGCGCGTCGCGCCGAATACGGTCCCTTCAATCTGTTGGTCGGCGACGCCGGCGGTGCCTGCACGGTGAGCAGCCTCGACGGCGTCGTGCGCCGGCTCGCGCGCGGCGTGCACGCCTTCAGCAACGGCTCGCTCGCGGACGAATGGCCGAAGATGCGCCATCTGCGCGAGGGATTTTCCCGCGTCGTCGCCCACGGAACGCCGGACGATGCGGCCTTGCTCGCGCTGCTCGCCGACACGCGACAACCGGACGATGCGGAACTGCCCGACACCGGGGTCGGCCTCGCCCGCGAGCGCCTGCTCGCGCCGATCTTCATCCGCGGCGCCGAGTACGGCACGCGCGCGAGCACGCTCGCCTATGCGCGTGACGATGGATCGCTGATGCTTTGGGAGCGACGCTTCGGCCCGGATGGCCGGGCGTTGGGCGAGACCAGGGTGGAGGTGGGGAAGTGGGAAGGGTGAGCGGTGAGCGCGGAATGGGGAGGCCGCTCGCCGGCCGTTCGCGTTGAGCGTAGCGGAGCGAAGCTCCGCCGAGTCGAAACGCCGCACGACATGGCTCTCGACTCCGGCGCTGCGCGCCTACGCTCAGGCCGAACTGCGCGCCGAAGGCGCGAAGTCGAGGCCCACTTCAAGCAGAACCAGCACCCACTTGCCGCCACCGTATCAGGAGATCACTCCACCGGGCTTACCTCGCCGGGAATCCAGCCGTCCAGTGGTACCCCGACCGGCGCGCAGTTGTGCGTGCTCATCTTGATGGAGTCTTCTACTGCATTTCCTTCTACATACATAGCGCCTGAAAAAACCGCCATGCGCATGGGGTCGCTGCCGACATAGGATTGGATGAATTGAGTAGCGCGAAAATCACCGAGGCTATACGCCCACCAAAGACCGCCGATCACGGTGGCAGCGACATCCATCGCGGTCTGGTCCGGATAGGCCGAAGGTTGGGCCGCTTCGAGTAGCGCGTCCTGCGCCTGCAGATACCCCTTGAACGGGCTGTTCGATTCGTGCATGACCCGGCTGTGCAGGTCGAGATCCTGCTGCATCTGCGGGGCACGCGGATCCTCGCGCCAGAACGTGTCGGTGCCCTTGCCGGCGCTGGTGTAGGCCTCGTAGGCGTTCTTCAGCACGGCGATATCGCGCTCGCGCAGCAGGAACGCGGCCTTGTCGTTGCCTTGCCTGGCGAGCGCGCGCAGATCGTCCTCGCTCAGTGCCTGCGCGGCGATGACGTCTTCCGGCATCGGATACCCGTTTTGCGCCATCCAGGCGATCTGTTGCGGAGAATTGATGGCATAGACGCCGAAGTGGCGCCGATGGAAATCCGCGATGGCTTGCTGATCGGTGTCGGGAAACAGCGCCAGCCACTGCTGAAAGCTGGTCGCTGACCCGGCGCGCACGCGCGCCACACCGGGCAATTGGAAGCGCGCGGGGACGGGGACCGTGCCGTCGTCGGCGATGACATACTGCTGCACGGAACGGGCCGGGCCGCGCGCGGCGGCCGGTTCGAGCGGTCGCCGCGCGTGCGCTGCCGCGGGGTTCGGGGTGGCCGGCCTGGCCGGCGCCACCACCGCCGGCGGCGGCCGAGGCCAGCCACGCCAAGCCACCGCCAGCACCGCCAGCACCACCAGCGCGGCGATCCCGACCCAGGTTTTCGAGCGGCGCAGGGTCATTTACATTGATCCTGTTTCATCGCCTGACCCCATTCGGCGCAGGCGAGCTGTGCTTGATCGGCGTCGAACGCCGCTTGCCCATAGCTGTTGACGGCATTGCTGTAGTCGGTTGCGAAGGCACTGCAGGCGTCTTTATCGGTCGACCCCTGACAGAAACTGTTCAAGTTGATTCCAAACAGTTTATCGCACAGGCCCCGAGGATAAGGTTCGGTGTAACACATATCGTGCTGCTGACATTGTTTGTAGAAATCGATCGACGGGTTGCCGGCCACGGGCTCGTTCAGATCGCCGGAAAACTTGCTGCCGTATTTGGCCTTCAATCCGATAGTGGCGAGGATGTTCGTCCAGGCACTTGCGCCGCAGCCATTGCTGCCCCAGGTCGCGCCACTCGCGGAAGGAATGCCGGGGGCCGGTGGATACGTGTTCGTGGTGCAGGTGTTGCCGTTTTGATCTTTCGGTGGATTGGCCTTCAATGTACGGCAAACCTGATCCTTAAGTCATGTCGACATGGACGTCCGGCGGTTCGTCCGCGGATCTCGCGGGGCTGCGCGACAAATGGCCAGAGAAGGCCCCGGTCGTCGCGCTTACCGGAATGATCATGCTGTAACCGTCGACCGTGATGACGGGCAGCTCCTCGGCAGGCGGCCCGCTCTGGGCCATGGCGCTACCGGCGGCGAACAGTCCACTGAAAAACGCAAGCACACGCATCGACAACATGCTGTCCTCCCTTTCCTTTTGCGTTGGTCCCTTGTTCCCCCGTT
>Ga0209810_1000428_pt1 | contig 94646 bp, 76 predicted proteins | sample Coa_R1_7_FD_187159 | JGI IMG/M metagenome (GOLD analysis project Ga0209810, IMG submission 187159) | Surface soil microbial communities from Centralia Pennsylvania, which are recovering from an underground coalmine fire - Coalmine... | ecosystem: Environmental > Terrestrial > Soil > Unclassified... | reverse complement strand
CGGTGTGCGCTATTGGCCCTTCTTGAGTCCTTCGGTTGCTCCCTTTTTCTTGGCGTGCAGTGTGTGCTTCTTGGACTTTGACTTTTGACTCATCGTCGCGGTCTTTTGAGATTTCTTCGCGCCGGGCCTCCCCGCAGCAAAAACCGGAGCACCTAAGGTAAGTGCCAGGGCTAGAGTGGCAAACAATGCCGTAAGTTTCTTCATTGCTGGAATGAACCTCCTTCTGGTTAACTTCCGCTTACTCTTCGGGCAAATTCGATGCCAAATCTTTAGTCCTCGCGCTTGAGGTGAATAAGTTAAAGCTTCACAAAGACTTACCTGAATAAAACTGTGTGAGGAAATCGCCGCATCAGACTTTATAACTTGGGGGCTTGCCCGAAGTCGTGCAAAGCATATCCCAAATCGAAAGCTCGGGGTCCTGTTGGGAAAAACCTCCGTATGTCCGGCTAATTTTTACAACACACGATCGCATTGAAATAGCTTATCCAACGAAATCTGGCCAGATGCAATGATCCCGTACGCAAGTTTATGAAAAGCAAATTACTATACGCCGTAACAGTTCCCGGTTTCAGCTTTGGTCAAGGTCAATTTCATGCCAATTCGGCAAACGAATTGCTAAATCTTGAGCTGAAGAAAGACGGTGCCTGAAAGTGTAGTGCCGTCTTTCACAGTTCTGAGAACGTATGACTGTAAAATCAAAGCGGAGTTCGATAGCCTCGGGCTCTGCACGGAGAAGGAGGGAGCAGGCCTACGCCTTTACAATCAGCAATCTGGGTTCTGAGAAAGGAGCACGTGCGAATGAAGAAGCTGATTTTTGGCACTCTTACTTTCCTTCTAATCTCGGCTGTTGGGTGGGCAACGCCCTGTACCGGCAGCCTTAACTCATTTCTGAATCCTGGCGCCAAAATGTGCACGGATGCCAGCGGAAATGCCTTCAGCAGCTTTACTACATCTCTTTCAACTTCAGACTCGGCGAAACTGGGGCTTTCTCCACTCAGCTCGGGATCGGGGTTTACTCTCTCCATTCCCCTCAGCCTTTTCGCCGGAACAACCACCAAAGACGCGTTTGGCTTCACGGTGACGGCCCCTGCCGGGGTTTCGTTGACGGACTTTGAAGCCACCTTCACTCCCTCAGCGGGCGCAACAGGCACAGCCAGTGTGTTGCTGGGGCTGAGCAACAAATCCAACCTCACCGCCGACTTGGGGGCAGGCAAAGCCAGTACAACCTTCAGTGGTGTCAGCTCCCTTGACCTCGTCGCGGATATCACAGCTTCTGCAGACGCTTCAGGAACGGCAACCCTCACGCTGATGCCCTCAACAACAAGCACCATGCCCAGCGCGGTTCCTGAGCCAGCAACTCTCAGTCTTTTCGGCATAGGCCTTCTGGCAGCCGGATTGTTGCTGAAGCAGAAGAAGCGCGCTGAATCTTCCCGTTAACCGGGGCGATGATCTGCAATCACGCAGATGAGAGGCGGTGAGCGGTTAAAAAGGCAAAGCTTGATCTCGCGTAAGAACCTCCCTCCTCTTGCGCAAAAGAGAGCTTTGCCTTTCCTGACCCTCTCATGGCAGTCTTCAACCCGCCATCCCAGAAAAGCCTATCCCACTCAGCGCCACCAAGGCGTCTCAATTGGACGGGAAGCTTTTAATCCGGTGTATTTGCTGATAAAGCTCACGAGTTTCCGTGCAGCTTTTAGATGCCCTTCCACCGTGGGGTGAATCCCGTCGGTATAGTCTGCCTTGGCAAGCCAACCTGCTGTATCCACGTAAACGATCTTTCGGTCGTGCAGTGATTGAACCGCAGTCCGAATATCCTCTCCATGAAAACCGCCGAATGGCTCTATGCAGAAAATCGTAGCCTCAGGGTACGCCTTATGAATTTCAGCGATATAAGCCCGATACGCAGGCAGGAACTGGGATGAGGTATAAATGCTGTCGTTCGATCCCTGGTTTACAACCACAATTTGCGGAACAAACGCGGGATCAGCGCGCGAGCCCTGAAAGTTCCAGCCAAAAGACTGTGGAGCTGGGGGAACTTCACCGTTTCCTGGCCGAATCACGCCTTGCCGCCCAAATCCGATCTGATTGTGGATCGCACCGAAGGCCATGGCGGTCAGAAAGGCGTAGTCTTGGGTACCGTCTGATCCGTCCGGCCCGATCGCCATGGAGAGCGCTCGAACCCCCTGAGTAATCGAGTCACCGTAGAATTCCATCCTGAGATTTTTCGCAGGCGGCAAGGGAGAGGTTCTGGCGCCTGCATCCAAAACAAGCCCCTTAAAGACCAGCGCAGAAGCCAACGGAGGAACCCATCGGTTGGCCCGCTCGTCCACATCTTTGACGGCAATTTGCAGTGTGTGCCGGTTGCCTTTCAGTTCAGTCGGAGTGAAGTTCTGTATGTCAGAATCGAGTTTGAAAAGCATAGGCTGTGAGCCGTCAATCGAAACGTAAATCTGGGCCGGATTGGTAATGCCCTGGGTGCCAAAGAGTCCGCGGACCGTATGGCCAGTGAAGGCGCAAAGGATTCTCGACCCCGAATTCACCGTGATGGCCTGCCCTGCCAGGTGGGACTTGTCCCAATGCCCCACGTAACGAATGTTGGGATCGTCAGGCTCAATCACGGTTCCATTGGGATAAGACTGCGAAGGGCCGGACGGGGAGGACGAGTTGTCCGAGCGATCTGCGGTTGCAGGCGTATTACTGTTTCGGGAACACGCAGACCAGCCCAGTCCGAGAATGACAAGCATCAACAGAATTCTGGCAGACCTCTTCCTCCTGTTTCGCATAGTGGCTTTCCTTCCGATTAAAATTCGTTTTCGACCCGGTGACCGGCAATCATAACGGATTTTTGTCCGCTCAGACATATAATGTTCTATGCTCAGCATGGCTTGAGTTGTTTCATGCGGGCTTTCTTTCAAAGGCCGCTCATCAGTGGAAGAACTAAGCGGTAAGTCAATATTTGGGCGAGGCGCCTGAGAATAGGCAACCCAATGATCCTTGTGATTGATAACTACGATTCCTTCACTTACAACCTGGTGCAGTACCTGGGGGAATTAGGCGCCGAGGTTTGCGTGCGCCGGAATGACCAGATCACCCTTGAAGAGATCCCGCGGCTCGGGCCGGAACGTATTGTCATTTCACCCGGCCCCAAGACTCCAAATGAGGCGGGCATCTGCCTCGATTTGATCCGCAACTTTTCGGCCAGCAAGCCCATACTCGGCGTCTGCCTGGGCCATCAGGCCATCGGTCAGGCGTTTGGCGGCAAGGTGGTGCGCGCGCCGCAAGTGATGCATGGCAAGACCAGCTTGATTTACCACGACGCGAAAGGGGTTTTCGCGGGCTTGCCGAACCCTTTTCCCGCGACTCGCTATCACTCACTGATCGTCGAGCGCGAGACTCTTCCCTCCTGCCTCGAAATTTCAGCCACCAGCCCTGAGGGATTGATCATGGGACTCCGACACAAGGAAATGAAAGTGGAAGGCGTCCAATTTCACCCGGAGTCGGTTCTGACCGAAGCGGGCAAGCAGCTTCTGGCCAACTTCTTAAGGCTTTAGCAGTTTTTCCTCGCTCTCGCTTTGCGCCAAAGTGATTACCTCGCTCGGCCTTGCAATTGCTTATAGACCTGCTCAAATGTTCGCAGAGCAGCGTCATCATAAAGTACAAAATAAATATCTTCGAGGCTCGTGCGGGATTTCAGGTGATTCTGCACCTCTTCAATCATGATTCTGGCGCACTCCTCCATGGGGAAGCCGGCCACACCCGTGCCAATGGCGGGGAAAGCAATGCTTTTGAAAGCTTTCTCCTCCGCTCGCTCCAATGTGTTTCGGACTGACTGGCGCAGGGAGTCAGCCGTTGTCCTGCCTCCCAGTCTCATGCTGGCTGCATGAATCACATAAAGCGCCTTCAGATTCCCTCCGGTCGTCACGGCTGCGCCGCCCAGATCAATCGGTCCGATTCGATCACACTCCTCCCGGATGCGCGGCCCGCCTTTGCGCCGGATCGCGCCCGCAACTCCCGCCCCCAGAGCTAAATCGGTGTTGGCGGCGTTCACAATGGCATCCACTGCCATCTCCGTAATGTCGCCTTTATGAAAATGAATTCTGGTGGACATCGTGAGTTCAGGCAGGTTCCACTTTATCGCTGCAACGCTCGCAGGTTCTTATTGATCCATTCTGCGTCGAAACTTTCAGGGTCAAACTCTTCGCCCATCCACTCGACAATCTCTTCGTATTCGGGATGCCGGGGATTGCGCATGACCTCCAACTTGTCATAGTATCCTCCGATTCCGCCTGAATCTTCAGGCGGACAGGCACGGGCACCCCCGATCAGCACGGGGTAACGTGTCTGACCCTCGGGAGGCAGGATCTTTTCAATCAGTATTTCGTGTTCCCAATTGTCACCGAAATCATATCGATACCGGAATTTGGCTTTTGGATTTCGGAAGAGATCGCCCAGAGTCACCTGATGTTCATGTTCATCTTCGTTTCCAAACACATCGTCTTCCATCTGTTCAGGATCGCTGTAATATCTCCCTCGGATTTCAAACTGATGGAGATGATAATCGTCCCATCCCATGACGATCTGCACGATATGATGGAGTTTTGCCAGCGTGGTATCCTCGGTGACCAGAACACGCCTCCAGATCGGTGGGCGGCTGTACCGCAGAGAAATCTTCAATTGATAGATTCGGGCTGCCTGCGGGCTCGTTCTTAAACGAACGATTTCGGCTTTTTTTCGCATAACATCACCCTCATCAGCTGGCAGGTAACAGGTTTGAAATCAGTAGCGTGGGACGTTTGGATCGATCTCCTGCGACCACTGATCAATTCCGCCGCTCAGGCTCTGCGCCCGGAATCCTTGCCGCCTGAGCCATAAGGCCACATCCAGACTGCGCATGCCGGAATGACAGATCACAACCACCGGCCGATCGGAAGGAATCTTATCGAGATTCTGGGGAATCGACCTCATGGGAATCAAAACCGAGCCGGCAATGCTGGCCGCTTCATATTCCCACGGTTCGCGGCAATCCAATAGAAAAATGTTCTCTCCCGCCTGAAGACTTTCGGCAAGGGCCCGGGGTTCAATCTGAAGTTAATCCATTGCTGTACTCCTTTTACTCCTGCTTCGTCATCGTTTCTGTGGGAAAAACCGCGGGATCAGTCGTCGCTTTCCTTTGCCTCCTCAACCATCGGGCAAGTCGGCAAAAATATGCCAGCTTTGCCTGCCGAGTCAGACTGCCATTGCGGCCGCTGGTGCAGGGTAACACGAAAACCCGCGCGCCAGCCAGCTTCCGTGATTGCAAACCTAATGGCGCTTTGTGGCCGCTAAATTTTTCGTAAGCCATCTTGCCGTTGAAAGCGACAACCTTCGGCGAGGTCTTCTGCAACTTCAGCATCAAAAGCCGCGCTCCACGCCGATAATCCGCCGTTCGCAAAGAACTTGCAGAAGGCGACCATCGCTTCACCACGTCCGTCAACCCCAACCCGAACTCCACCACGCGATCGTCCTCCTCGGGCTGAAGGCGCTCCGGCGTCAGGCCTGACTGCCAGAGAAAATTCCAGAATTGATTCCCTCGACCGGCGTAATAATGTCCGATCTGAGCGGACCGATCGCCCGGGTTAAACCCGACAAACACAACATCCAGACCCGGTCGCAGATAGTCTGGCAGGATACGATGTTTGATGCGACTCATGAACCGAGACACTGTCGGACATGGTTACGCTGTCCGCTGGCCGACTTCGATACCTTCATACCGCAGCACTCTTCCTCTGTTCCACGGCGCGACATTCGGCCAGAAATTGCTGCAACAGCTTTTTCTGTTCAGGACGCTCGTAAACCAGTTCTTCGGGATGCCACTGAACGGCCAACAGATAAAAATTACGGTCGGCCGCCTCAACAGCCTCGATCAGGCCATCTTCGGCCCGGGCGGTCACTTTCAGTCCATGCCCGAGGCGTCGGATTGCCTGGTGGTGCAGGCTGTTGACTTGAAGGCTGCCCTGAAAAATCTCGGCAAGGCGCGATTCGGGATCCGTCAGTGTGACACAGTGCGTTAGATCAGAACGGTCGCCGGGTTGTCGATGTTTGATTTCAGGCGCAGCTTCATGCTCCGGCGTCCAATCATTTGCCAAGTCCTGATAAAGCGTCCCCTTGAAGTGCACATTGATCATCTGCGCTCCGCGGCAGATGCCGAGCACGGGCAGGCGCGCGCGCTGCGCGCGATCAAGCCATGAAAACTCAAATTTATCCCGCTCTGGGTTCACGCGCACATTCTCGTATCTCCGAGGTTCTTCATAAAATGCCGGATCTACATCCTCGCCTCCCGTAAAAAGAATGCCGTCAAAATCCTCGGCCCGTAAGTGGCTGGAGTCCGCAGCGGTGACCAGTTGCAACTCCTCTGGCTGCGCGCCCGCTTCAACCAGCGCTTTGAAGTAAGGGGAGTTCCGACCTTCGTTTTTCTCTTTTTCCGAAACTGAGATCGCGATTTTCATGGTCTTTACCGTCTGGTGTGGATTATCTGCTGAGAAGCCGTCTCTGAAGCATTCTATCTTTCATGAATAATTCCGGCAAGGAACGTTGCTGCGGATGGGAAAACACTTGCAAGCGAGGTGTCAGAGAATCAGGTGACAGAGTGGGCGTCACGAATCGATGCTTGCATAATGAGGTATCTTTATGGTAAAGGACTCTCCATGTCACAAACCCGGCTCAGGGCACTCTCTCTGGTCATAGTTCTGATTTTTTCGTTTTTGGAATGTACGACCAGCGTTACCTCTCCACAGCAGCTTGATTTTAGAGATCTCAGATTGGTGCGCCGGACGGAGCCGATTTATCCTCCCGCCGCAAGAAAGAGAGGACTTCAGGGCAAGGTTGTGCTCCGGGTCTGGGTGGAAAAGGATGGGAAAATCTCTGGCATGAAGGTGCTGAACGGCAATCCCATCTTTGCGCAGGCTGCACTGGATACCGTTCACCAATGGCGATTTGCGCCAGACCGGAGACTCCCGGCATTTACGACGATTACGGTTGACTTCAGGCTGCCATCCTCTCGGGATCTCAGGCTCTCCAATATCTCCAGCGGTGATTCCTGGACAACCTACAATAAGACTTATGAATTTCAGGGCAAGAGCTATAAATTCAAGGCGCGGACCACAAAGGAATCTGAGAACATCCTTTCACCCAGCCCTGTTTTCGACCCGGATCCGCCCTACACGCCCGAGGCCATCAAGGCCCGTCTGGAAGGGACCTTGACCCTCAATACATGGATCGACGCCCAGGGGAAAGTCACGCGGGTTGAAGAAGTCTCAAAGCCCCTGGGAAATGGCCTGGACGAAAGCGCGATCACAACAATTCGCACCTGGAAGTTTGCGCCTGCCCGCTGGCAAGGCCAGCCGGTGCCGGTGAAGATTACGATTGAGATCACTTTCAAGCTTCATAAGACTCCCGTCAAAGGGCCCGTGGCCGGATAGCCCCCCACTTGCATCTCATTCTTTTTTCATCCATCCAACCGAGACGGTCAGCCGGGCATCATGGTGAATACAGGCATCTGCTTGGGCTATGAGCTGGATTTCTGGACAGGCGTTTCGCCTTGCCCTACGATAGAAGAGCGAGGCTTTCGGCCGCTTGTTGCATGCGCCAGCGCGGAAAGTAGGGAAAATGACGAAGAAAGACATCTTGCCGACGTGGGGTCGCATCCTGCGGGGCTATCGGCCGCTGCTCTCCATTGAAATCACCCGCGAGTGCCCGCTGCGTTGCCCCGGATGTTACGCCTACGCACCTGAACATCTTGGCACAGCAGGTCCCTTACGGGAACTCAGCGATTTGAAAGGCGAGGCTCTTATCGAGGGAGTGCTGGCTGTCGTCCGTCGCTTCCGACCGGTGCATCTTTCCATTGTGGGTGGCGAACCCCTGGTTCGATTCCGGGAACTGAATGTGCTTCTTCCCATCTTCAACCGGATGGGGTTGGAAGTGCAGTTGGTCACCAGCGCCGTTCGTCCCATTCCCATTGCGTGGAGAGATTTGAGCAACCTCCACCTGTGTGTTTCGATTGATGGACTTCAGCCGGAGCACGACCGCCGGCGAGCTCCAGCCACTTACGACAGGATTCTGCGTCACATCGTCGGCCATCGAGTTATTGTCCATTGCACGATCACGCGCCAGCAACTTACACGGCCAGGTTATTTGCAGGAATTTGCTGCATTCTGGTCGGAGCAACCGGAAGTGCGCAAAATCTGGTTCAGTCTCTACACGCCACAGGCAGGGGAGCGAACCGAAGAAAGGCTGAGTCCCCAGGACCGCGCGAAGGCCATCGCGGAACTCGTCCAGGTGCGCGAGGTTTTTCCCAAGGTGGAACTGACGAATGAAATGTTGGAAGGCTTTCTGCACCCGGTGGAGTCGCCTGAAGAGTGCATTTTTGCCCAAGTCACCACCTGCCTTTCAGCCGACTTGAAAACGCTTATCACTCCGTGCCAACTGGGTGGGCGCCCCGTCTGCAAGGAATGCGGTTGTTTGGCCTCTGCAGGTCTTACTGGAATCGGCCGCCATAAACTCGGAGGGCTGGTTCAGCTTTCTAATGTCCTGGCAGCTTCAGAGCGGATAGGAAGGTTCATCACCCATGTGGCCTGAGGCTTGGTTTGTTCCGACCCCCACACCGACTTGCAAACGCGGAGATTCTTCGCTATCGCTCGGAATGACAGGCGAAAGGCTTAACATGACATGAAAAGTGGCAGACTTGCAGGGTATTTCAGTTATCCCCCAATAGGGCGAAATCTCATTTGTATGCGGAGGATTCTTGACGGTGACGGACAACGAGCAGACAAAAGCCAAAGGATGGGAAGTCCGACGAGTGGGTAGCGTGACCCTTGAGATCTCGAAGCCCAAGCGCAATCCCAAAAAGCTTCGTCAGTCACGCCTGAAAAATAAGCGTCGGGCGCGGTGACCGATATAATCTGAATCAGCTGCAGCCGGAAGATTCCGTACGCCGCAGAAGACAACTTTTTGTTGAATTTAGCTCTCTATACTACTAGCGTTCTGAATCGCGGGAGTGCGATGAAGATTTCTTTGCGTCTCACCCGAGGGCATGAAGCACCAACTGAAGAAGAAGAACGCAGCTTTAATCCGGTTCCTCTTGCGGCTGCAAGAGATTAGCTGACGGGTTAAAGCGAAGCCGTCAGGAGGTGTCATCGTACTCCCGGGAGTCAACAAGGTGATTTCAGACGTGACGATGAGAAGAAAGCTAGCGCTGGCCTTTTTAGCTCTGGCACTGGTTTTAACTGGCCCCGTAGTCGCTAAAGCGGAGAGCACCCCTTTGAGTGCAGACGATATCACGCTGCTTCTGATTGGGGGGGCAAGTCCTCAGAAAATGATCACGCTCATCGAGCAGCGTGGAATCAATTTCAAGTTGAATCCCGATCTGGTGAAGCAGTTTTACAAGGATGGAGCCACCGATGACGTAATCGACGCCTTGCAGAAGGCAAGCCAAAAAGTTAATGCTCAACCGGCATCCGCTCCTCCATCGCCGACCTCCCCGCCGCCGTCGGCGACAACTCCAGGACCCACCCTACCGAAAGCTCCTGTGACGGAAGTCCCGTCTCCTCCGGCCGGCTCCCCAGCCCCGTCAACCCCTGGAACCAACGCGGCTGGGCATGCCGCGCCCTCCGCACCAAGCTCCGCGGCGCCGGCCATTCGATCTTCGTCCAAATCCGGTGCACCTGCAGCGCCACCCAGCGACGCGCCGCTGCCAGACCCCAGCCCGGTAGAAATCCAGCGCATTATTCAAACCTTTGCCGCCAAGGAAAAGCTCTTCAAAGAGGCCCGGGACAACTACACCTACCACCAGATCAATAAAGTCGAAACGCTCGATGCTGATGGGAATATTAACGGCTCATGGGAACAGGATTGGGACATTCTATTTGACAACAATGGGCAACGCATCGAGCGGGTGACTTATGCGCCAGAGAGCACGTTGAAGGGCATTATCGTGACAGAACAGGATTTGCAATCCCTGAGAAACATTCAACCCTTCGTGCTTACCACAGATGACCTGCCGGAATACGATGTCCGCTATCTCGGGCATGTCCATATTGATTACATCACGGCTTACGTTTTCTCGATTCGTCCGAAAGAAATCAAAAAAGACCATGTCTACTTTAAGGGAGTGGTCTGGGTCGATGATCACGATTTGCAGATTGTGAAAGCGGAGGGTCGGACGGTGCCTGAGATTCGCAATCGTCATGGCCAGAATCTTTTCCCTCGTTTCAGCACCTGGCGACAACAAATTGACGGCAAATACTGGTTCCCGACCTTTACCATGGCGGATGATACGCTATATTTCGACTCCGGCCCCGTGCACATCCGCGAAATCATCAAGTATACGGATTACAAGCAGTTCAGATCCAAGGTCCGCATCCTCTCGGCTACCCCCATTAATCAGCCGAATTCAAACGCCAGCCCGAACAAATAAAAAGACTTGGGATGAGACCTGTATCGTCGTGAGGTCTTGTCCCGTTTAATTATTTACAATGGGGCATACCCATCACCACCCCTCCACCCCCCTCAGAGAAGAGGGGGTGATTGTTGCAAAGAATTAGCTGGAACAGCACACTAAGGATTGAGGAGGTGGACGGTCTTCGTGTTTTCGCGTTAGAGGGCAGCAGTGTTCGAGTGCTTCTTCGAGTCTCATTTGGGTCTCTCAAAAGGCGCCCTTGTGGCTCTGCTACAATCGAGTTTCCATGAATCCCCATGGCCCAAACTGGCGGATTGTTCTGGTTCGGCCTCGGAATCCACTGAACATTGGCGCTGCGGCGCGCGCGATGGCCAATTTCGGCTTCCAGGACCTTGCGCTTGTCGCCCCTTACGATCCGGCGTGGTGCGAGGCGCGCTCCGCTGTCGGCGCGCAGGAAGTCATTCAGAGGGCCCGGTCGTTCGACTCGCTGGCAGAGGCGCTGAACGATGTCACGCTCGTCGTTGGAACCACTTCAGGCCAGAGGCGAACGCTTGATCGTGAACTGATCAGCCTGGACGAATTACCACAATGGCTTCATGCTCAGGCTGACCATAAGCGCGCAGCCATGATCTTTGGATCGGAAAAGACAGGACTTTCAAATGAGAATATGAGCTACTGCCATGCTCTGGTGCGCATTCCGACGGCTGCGCGATGCCCCTCGATGAATCTGGGGCAAGCCGTCGCGGTTTGTTGCTTTGTGTTGGCGAACCGCGTAAGAATGAGGATCGAGACGGGAGAAGGGGGGGAACAAACCTGCTCAGATGGCTCAGAAAGTTTTTCTACAACTTTTCCGGCCCGTGTTCATATCTCTGCTCCTGCGAATATCCAGTCCCTGGAACACGTCTTTGAGCGCGCGACGCGCGTCCTTGACGAAGTCGGTTATTTGAAACCCAAGAGCCGCGAGGCTACCCTGATCAAATTGCGGCGCATGCTCATCGAACGGGGACTCTCAAACCACGAGGCAAAAATTCTGGGAGGGATCCTGGCCCAGATTGAATGGAAGCTGAAGCTCTAGCAGGCCCTTGCCTGGCTTGACTTCGACCTGCGATGGAATAGACTGAGTGCAGCCGGCACGGCACGGTTTTATAGCCCGGTTGTTGTGCACACACCGCCACGCTGCGCGAGAAAGGAAGCAACATATGGCCTACCAAACCATCACCGTCAGCTTTGAAGGGCCGCTCGCGATGGTCTGCCTAAACCGGCCCGAGAAGCGTAATGCCTTGTCGCTTGCATGCATGCGCGAGTTGATCGAGGTTTTTGACAGCATCGGCCGCACCCGCGAAATCCGGGCCGTGATTCTTGCCGCCGCCGGCAAAGCCTTTTCGTCTGGGCACGACCTGACCGAAATGAAGGGGCGGACCGCGAGCGAATATCGCGAGCTGTTTGACGTATGCACCGAGTTGATGCACAAGATCCAATCGATTCCGCAACCTGTCATCGCGCAGGTGCAGGGCATTGCCACTGCCGCCGGGTGCCAGCTGGTGGCCACCTGTGACATGGCCATTGCCTCCGAACAGGCTTCCTTTGCGACGCCTGGGGTGAAAATCGGGCTTTTCTGCACCACCCCGATGGTGGCGGTCAGTCGGGCAGTGGGACGCAAGCGTGCCATGGAGATGTTGCTTACAGGCACACCTATCGATGCGCATACCGCCGCTGACTGGGGGCTTATCAATCACGTTGTGCCTGCCGAACGGCTGGCCGAGGAAACACGGAAACTTGCCCTCCGCTGTGCCGAGGCAAGTAGTTTTACCGTCGCGATTGGTAAGCAGGCTTTCTATGCGCAGATCGATCTCGACCAGCCCAAGGCTTACGCCTACGCCAAAGAAGTGATGACCATGAACTCACTGGCCAGCGACGCCCAAGAGGGCATTTCAGCTTTTCTTGAAAAGCGCGCTCCATGCTGGGCTGGCCGCTGATACTTTCCGTATGGTGCGAAGTCAGGAACGCAGACAATCATAGGGAGGCTCGCCTTCCAGGGCAGCATGAGGAACGCAATAGCCAACCATCTTTCCGGCGACACAACCTCCGTAAGGTATAATCGAACGTTGGACGGAAGCGAGGTCCATGATGAATCGCGAGGCCGCTTGGTCATTGCTCTGCGAGCATACCAAAAGTGAGAGCCTGAGGAAGCACGCCCTGGCGGTCGAGGCCTGCATGCGAGCCTATGCGCGCAGGTTCAGCGAGGACGAAGAAAAATGGGGTTGCGTCGGGCTGATTCACGATTTCGATTACGAGCTTTATCCTAACGCTCCTGACCATCCATTGAAAGGAAGCGAAATTCTGAAAGCCCGGGGGTATTCAGAGGAGGTCCGACGAGCCATCCTGGGGCACGCAGACTACAGCGGCGTGCCACGCGATACGCGCCTGGCTCAGGCGCTCTTTGCGTGCGATGAACTGGCGGGATTTATCACCGCCTGCTCGCTGGTGCGGCCAGATAAGATTGAGAATCTGGAGCCGAAATCGGTGTTGAAGCGCATGAAAGATAAGGCCTTCGCACGCTCGGTCAGCCGTGAGGATATCCGCCGCGGCGCTGAAGAGTTAGGGATTCCCCTGGAAGAGCACATCGCTTTTTGCATTCAGGCGATGCGCAGCATTGCCAGCGAATTAGGTCTTGCTGCCAGCCAGCCCGCAATCACGCCCTTGTGATCTTCAGGCTCTCCACAGCTTTCACATCATTGCCCCATTGATTTCGAGAGGACTATGCCACGACCTAAACCTGTTCTTTTAATTATTCTGGATGGATGGGGCTATCGCGCAGAACGCGAGGCCAACGCGATTGCCCTGGCCAAGACGCCCCATTATTCGCAGCTTCTCGCCGAATATCCGCACACGCTCGTCTACACCTCGGGTGAACGAGTGGGACTGCCGGACGGCCTGATGGGAAATTCCGAAGTCGGCCATTTAAACATCGGCGCCGGGCGGGTGGTTTATCAGGAAATTACCCGCATTGACGCTTCAATCCAGCGCGGCGAGTTTTTCAAAAAGCCGCAACTGGTGGAACTGATGCACCATGCGCGCGAGAGTCGCCTGCATCTGCTCGGGCTGCTGAGTGATGGCGGCGTGCATTCGCACCAGGAGCACCTTTATGCCCTGCTGCGCATGGCCAGGGAAAACAGAGTGAGCCAGGTGTTTGTCCATGCCTTCCTGGACGGGCGCGATACACCCCCCACACGAGGTGCGGAGTATCTGGCAGCCTTGAAGCAGAAACTGCAGGAATACGGCGTCGGCATGATCGCCACGGTGACGGGTCGTTATTACGCCATGGACCGAGATAACCGCTGGGACCGCATCCAGAAGGCTTATGACGCCATGGTGAACGGCGAAGGCCACCGCACCAGTGACCCCGTCATGGCGGTCAAAGAATTTTACCATCAGGGCATCACGGATGAGTTCATGCTGCCGATTGTCGTCAGTGATGGAGCCGGAGGCGAGCCTGTAGCCACCATCCGCTCCGGCGATGCCGTGATGTTCTTCAATTTCCGCGCCGACCGCGCCCGGCAAACCACGCGCGCCCTAACCCAGCCAGATCTCAACACGTTCCCGCGGCGCAACTTTCCCGAAAAGCTTCATTACCTCTGCATGACGCGGTATGACAAGACCTTGACTCTGCCTTACGTTTTCCCACCGCAGGAGCTGAACCATATTCTGGCGGAGGTCATGGCTGAAATGAACCTCCGGAACCTGCGCGTGGCGGAAACGGAAAAATATGCTCACGTGACGTACTTTTTCAATGGAGGCGTGGAAAAGGCCTATCCCGGCGAAGACCGCATTCTGGTACCGTCGCCGAAAGTCGCGACCTATGACTTGAAGCCCGAAATGAGCGCCTTTGGAATCAAGGATACCGTCATCAAGGCGGTCAACGACGGAACCTTTGACGTCCTCATCATCAACTTTGCGAATGCAGACATGGTGGGGCACAGCGGCAAGCTCGAGGCAGCAATCCGGGCCGTGGAGAGCGTGGATGCCTGCCTGGGCGAAATCTATCGTGCTCTCCGCGCCAAAAATGGCGTAATGTTGATCACCGCCGATCACGGCAACGCTGAGTTGATGGTCGACCCTGAGACGGGCGGCCCTCATACTGCCCATACCACGAACCCTGTACCCTTTATACTGGTTTCAGAGCAGGGGAAGACCGTCCGACTGCGAGAAGGCGGCGCGCTCGCCGATATTGCTCCCACACTACTTGGGGTGATGGGAGCCGAACAGCCAAGGGAGATGGGAGGACATGACTTGCGGGTGATCGAGAAAGCGGAAGTCGGACGGCAGTAGGTGGAAAGCAGTAGGCAGAAGGCAGCCCGAGCGAACTGACAAGTAGAAAGATGTTGAGAAGACCCCAATTCTTAAATTAAAGCGCAGTGTTCCGTTTTCAGCGCAGGCGGAGAACTCGCTCGGCGGGAGGGACACGAGAACTGCTGGCCGGTCTCCGGCGCAAGAAGCACGCGCTCTCCGTGGCACCTTCCCAGCTTCGGCTCAAGGCGGCCTTCTCGGCCGCTTGTTCTCCTCTCTTTGTACCTGCCAAGAAACTTACATCCCCCCTCCACAAGTAAAGGCGCAAAAACACGACCCAAACTGTAGCCGCAGTGCAAATTTTTTTTGTTGAGGTTCTCGGTTATAATTCGGCGCTATGGAGAAGCCGGCCAAAGCAGTGATGACGCCTGCGGGGCCGAGCGCTGGGGGTGGCTCCCACGAAGTCACCGAACTGCTCAGGGCATGGAGCGACGGGGACGAGGACGCTTTTAACAAACTCCTGCCTCTTGTTTACGACCAACTGCATCGGATCGCCCAGCGCTACATTGCCGCCGAGCGCACTGGGCATCCTCTTCAACCGACGGAACTGGTCCATGAAACCTTCCTGCGCCTGGTCGATACACGGCAGATGAATTGGGAGGACCGTGTTCACTTTCTCGCCGTCTCCGCCCGTTTCATGCGCCGGGTTCTGGTGGATTTTGCGCGGCGCGGCCATGCCGCAAAACGGGGCGGAAAAGACCAGCCGGTGCCTCTTGAACAGGGTGTGGCGGTTTCCGCTGTTCCAGTTTTAGACCTCATCGTGCTGGATGAGGCCCTCAACCGGCTGCAAGCCTTTGATCCCAGGCGACATCAAGTCGTTGAGCTGCGATTCTTCGGCGGGTTGAGTGTGGAGGAAACTGCCGAAGTACTGAAGGTTTCGCCCGAAACCATCATGCACGATTGGAAGCTCGCCAAGGCATGGCTGCTGCGCGAATTGGCGGAGGGAAAGACGAATGCATCCTGAGCGCTGGGGAAGAGTGGCGGCGTTGCACCGGGCGGCGCTGGAAAAGACCCCGAGCGAACGGGAATTCTTTCTGGAGCAAGCCTGTGGGGAGGATCAGGAGTTGCGGCAGGAAGTCGGCTCACTTTTGGACCACGAAGGCGAAGCTGAGAAGTTTCTGGAAGACAGCGCGCTGCAGGAAGCCGCGAAGATCCTCGCGGCGCAAATGTCCGAGCAAACCGATCTGGGCGCCACGGAAGCCGGTTATCTCGTGCCCGGCCAGGTTGTTTCCCACTACCGCATTCTCGAAACCGTCGGTGCCGGTGGTATGGGAGTAGTCTATAAAGCGGAAGATGTGCGCCTGAAGCGCCTTGTAGCACTGAAACTTCTTTTCGAAAGACGAAATGCCCCGCCGCCCCTCCAACAGCTCGCGCTTGAGCGCTTCAAGCGCGAGGCCCTCGCTGCCTCGGCCTTAAATCATCCCAATATCTGCGTCATCTACGACTTCGATGAATTTAACGCACGCCCATTTCTGGTGATGGAGTATCTGGAAGGCGAGACGCTGAAGCGGCGTATTGGGGGACGGCCTTTAAAAAACGACGAGTGGCTGGCCATCAGCTTTCAGATCCTCGATGCCCTCGCAGCAGCCCACGCGCGCGGCATCGTCCACCGTGACCTCAAGCCTGAGAACATCTTCGTTACCTCGAGCGGCCAAGCGAAAATCCTGGATTTTGGGTTGGCCAAGCTGCAACGAGCAATCAATCCTGAACTCGGGTTGGGCGATGAAACCGCTCAGGATGACTCGTTAACCATTCCCGGCATGACGCTCGGCACCGCTTCCTATATGTCTCCGGAGCAGGCACGCGGCGGGGAGGTGGACACACGCACGGACCTGTTTAGCTTCGGAGCGGTGCTCTACGAGATGACCACGGGACGGAAGGCGTTTGGCGGCGCGACCAGGCCCCTCGTGTTCCATCAGCTCCTTTCTGCAACTCCGCCCCGGCCTTCACATTTGAATCCCCTCTTGCCACCGAAGCTGGATGAAATTGTAGCGAAAGCGCTCGAGAAGGATGCCGGTCTACGCTATCAGTCGGCGCGTGACATCCATGTGGACCTAGAAAGCCTGAAGAGAGAAATGGAGACCGGGCGCGAGGCGCCCGCTACCGGCCGGCGCGCGCCACAACCCCTCACACCGGCACCAGTCCCGCGCAGGCTCCCGCATCGAGGCCGCTTGCCCTTGGGGAGGCAGCCTCGCTCGCACCCGGAAGTATCTGGATATCACCAGATTACAAACGACGGGATACGGAAACTCAACCCGCTGGTCAGGGTGGTGCCTTTTGGCACCCCCTTCGTCACCGACGGCGAGCGGATTTACCTGACCGAAGGTTCGGTGACCGCCAGCATTCTGGCTTGGGTCCCCGTGTCAGGGGGCGAGCCGGAAGTAATACCCTTGCCCTTCTCCAGCCCCTCCCTATTGGATATTTTCCCCGATGGGTCGAAACTTCTGATGGCAGCGCTGCCGGTCCCCTACGAGGATGGACCGTTGTGGGTGGTCCCGCTCCCCTCAGGAACCCCCTACCGGCTCCGGGACATCAAGGCGTGGGACGCGCAGTGGTCGCCCGACGGGCAGGTTTTGGTCTTCGTCCAAGGCCAGACGTTGTATCGTGCCGCGGCCGACGGAAGCGAAGCGCGGAAGCTCGCCACCGTACCGGCCATCAGCGGCTGGCTACGATGGTCACCGGATGGAACCCGGCTCCGTTTCTGGCGTCATACGGTGGAGACCACCACTAATTCAATCTGGGAGATATCCTCCGACGGAACGGACCTGCATCCCGTACTGCCCGGATGGGGCGAGCCGCCGGGTGAGTGTGGCGGCTGCTGGACTCCGGACGGTAAATACTTTGTGTTCCAGGCCCTAAGGATCGTAAATGGACGCTTAAAGGTACAAATCTGGGCCCTCCCTGAGGAGAAACGCGCGGCGGGACAGCCCGCACAACCGGTCCAGATTACGTTCGGCGTGGGGGACTCGCTGGCACCGGCCTTCAGCCCGGATGGGAGGCAGCTCTACATCGTCGGACGGCAGCAGCGGGGAGAACTCGTTTGCTACCACCCGCAATCGGGCCAATTTCTTCCGTACTTGGGAGGGATTTCGGCGGAGCATGTCTCGTTTTCCCGCGACGGGAAGTGGGTGGCCTACGCCTCGTATCCCGATGCGCGGCTATGGAGATGCAGCCGCGACGGTAGCAACCGCCAGCCTCTTACTTCACCTCCCATGCGAGCTTTCATGCCTCAGTGGTCGCCTGACGGCACGAAGATCGTGTTTCACGGCATGCTGCCCGGCGAACCTTGGCGGCCTTACCTGATTCCAGCCCAAGGCGGGCCCGCGCAACTGGTGGCCGATATGCCGTACAATGTTGCAGTTTCCGCCAGATGCTGGGCACCGGATGGAAGCGCGATTGTCTTCAACTTATCGCCTTTTCATAACGTCGGTCCTCCCGAAGCCATGGGCGCCTATTTCTGCCACCTAAAGACAGGCCGGCTGACGAAACTTCCCGATTCGGAGAAGAGGATCGTCGTGGGTGGATGGTCTCCGGATGGCCACCACTTGCTCGGTCAGCCGCGTGACTTGAGCGCACTTCTCCTCTTTGATTGGGTTGCCCGGCAGTGGAGCGAGCTGGCGGCCGTGGCAACACGGTGGCCAACTTGGTCGGGAAACGGCGACTACATCTATTACTTGAGCACTGGCTCACCGCCGGCGATCTGCCGCCTGTCGGTGAGAGATCAGCACATCGAAGAGGTAGCCAACCTGAAGAATCTTCCGATCGCCGGCGGTATGGGCAGCTCGTGGGCGGGACTGACGCCCGATGACGAGCCACTCGTGATGCGCGATCTTGGCTTTGAAGAAATTTACGCTCTCGACTGGAATGCTCCGACGCCGCGCACGTAACCTCAATTCACAAACTGGCCGCTGGCTTTTGAATACCGATTTAGCGACGTTTTTGACGTTTTTGCGGCAAAGCCTTTACCACAGAGGGCACAGAGGGCTTTCTCTGTGTCCTCTGTGGTGAGTCCCACCAATGGAATGTGTTGTTGTTGCTTTCCTCTTGCCACGCTGAATGGAGAAGCGAAAGATCACGAAGTCCATTCATGCACGAAGCTGAAAAATCAGTTCAGGGCGAAGAGTCTGGCCCCTGGACAGACCAGGTGATATTGAGGGTGGTTGGCAAGTTTGAGGACTTCAATGCGGACCCAAGCTTTACCTGAATTGACGAAGCCGAGGCGTCGCGCGGCTGCGCGCGAGACGTCCAGAAGGCGGCCTGGCACATAAGGCCCTCGGTCGTTAACGCGGAGTATCAGGGAGCGACGGTTTCTGAGGTTGGTCACCCGGATTTGAGTGCCAAGAGGGAGATCAGGATGAGCTGCGGTTAGAGCATTCTTATCGTATATTTCGCCACTGGCTGTGGGGCTTCCCTGAAATTCGTCGCCATACCAGCTAGCAAGCCCATCTTTCGAACCAAGATGCGTTGTAATTCTCCGGGTGCAAACCGGAAGACAAGTCGGCTGACTCGCTTGGGAGGGAGGGGACATCGCTACAAAGGCAGCCACTCCAACCCCAACAAAGAATCTTAGCATTCAACCTCCTTCAAAAAACGCTTCTCCTCGATCTAAATTACCGCCTGTCCATTCCTTTGAACCTGGGGGATTTTTCTCGAGGGAATATGCAAAAGAATATCTGATTTTAGGCAAAATTTCAAGCTAAAAAATTAAAAAACTCTAATCAAGACAATAGGTTAGAAGGATATAGAGCCATTTCTGGTGCTTCTCGACGGTCATTTCCTGCCTCTCTCCTCCCTTGCGAGGGGTTGAACTGAGGTAAGGCGCCGTTGAAAAGGGCGGTGCGAATACCTCTGAATGGCTGTCCAAAGAACGAGTTCCCATCCGACGGTTTTAATCATATTTTCCGGAACGACCTGGGGGATTCAGGTGTCTACAAATAGAGGTCAGAAGTTGCATAAGGGTAGGGAGCAAAGAGAGTGAGCCCTGAGGTTCAATTTTACTGATTGTGCTTACCATCAATCGGGTGATCGAGCGCTTATTGCGGGCTGAGCCTGGAACTGGTATCGTTAAGGCATGGGAAACATTGCTCGCTCGATTGCAGTACCGCTGGACGGAGTTCTCCCGGCAAATTCGGAAGAGGCAGCCCTGATCCAAGAGTTGCGCGCCGGTTCTGAGGAGGCTTTTGCATATCTTCTGGCCGTTTACCGGAACCCGATTTATAACCTTGCCTGTCACATCATGCGGGACGAATCCGATGCGGCGGACGTGCTGCAAAACATTTTCGTGAAAATTATTCGAGGAATCAAACAATTCCATAACGGCAGCAGCCTGAAAACATGGATTTACCGCATTGCGGTGCATGAGGCCTTGAATTACAGGCGAAGCTGGTTTCGAAGGCATCAGCGAGAAGTTTGTTCTCTCGATGATGAGCGACCGGCTGTGACGGCTAATGCCGCCCGAGCCTCTGAAACGCCCTATGAGCTTGTGGAACAAACTGAAAGGCGACAATTGGTGACGCGGGCGCTCAGAAGCCTGTCCGAGCCCTATCGCACCGTGGTGGTTTTGCGGGAGGTCGAAGACCTTTCGTATGAAGAAATTGCGGAGATATTGGGTGTGGCGGAAGGAACGGTGAAATCCCGCCTGAAACGAGGACGCGAACTTCTGAGGCGAAAGTTGGCGGGCTGCCTGGCGCCTCAGAACTGAGGTCAGCGAGAATGTTTGAGTCATGCCTCGAAATTCGAGAGCACTTTTCGGACTACGTCGACGGATTGTGCTCGCAGGAAGCTTTGTGCTCGATCCGCTACCATCTTCGATATTGTGGTCCATGCCAGGAGGAACTTGACCGAGCGCAAATGCTCAAAAGCGAGCTTCGCGCCTTGCCTCGTTCTCCTGTTCCACCTGAAGCCGATTTGCGGTTGAGGGTACGCATCTCGCAGGAGCTGAATCGTAATTTGCTGGGCAGACTTTGGGTGCGCCTGGACAACCAGTTTCGCAGCCTGCTTTTGCCAGCCACTGGGGGACTGGCGGCGGCCATCTTTTGCTTCTGCCTGATTATGGGCTCGGAAGTTGTGCCCCCCAATCATTCCCCGGATGTGCCTCTTTCCTTTGTGACACCGCCTCAGGTTGTAGCCCTGGCCCCGCTCGATTTCAGCATGGGTGATAAGCCTTTAATTGTAGTGACCTATATCGATGCGGATGGGCAGGTGATGAGCTACAAGGTTCTCTCCGGCCAGCATTCGCCTGAACTGTTGCGTCATCTGGACCGAATGATCTACTTCAGTCGCTTCGCTCCTGCGATGGCGTTTGGCAGGCCGACGGATGGAAGAGTAGTCCTTGCGTTAAGACAAATCACCATTCGAGGTTGACGGTCCGCTCACAGATCCCACGTCATCGAGGCGTTGCCGAGTCTTTGCCTCTATCAGGGTTGCTGAAAACCGATATTGGGTACTGTAGTTCCGACTCCTGCGCTTGTTATTCTGAGTTGAGCGAAGAATCTCTCATCTCGCTCAGGATAAACTCCGCGAGGAACCTCGCTTCAAAAGTAGAATGCTTGCGAGATTCCTCCCTCGCTGGCTCGGGACCGCCTGGGGCTCCCCGAAATAACAGGCAGCAGGAGTTTTTCAGTGACCTGCTATACCTTGTAACATTCATTGCACTTCGACTTCAAAGGATGCGATTCCCACTCCGATCACTCCTGATTTCAGCCGGAATATTCTGGCTTGCCTACGCGCTAACACCCGTTTGCAGTTTTGCCCAATCAAGCGCCAGCGTAACGATTGATTCCAATGAGACGCTGTTCACGGTCATGGCGGCGCTGAATGCCGCAGGATATAACACGGGACTTTACGCCAAGGCCGATGAAAGCGTCCGGCAGGAAATTCGCAGCGAACTCGCCAAGAAACAGATTGCAGTCTTGCCACAGATTGCGAAATTCTATGTGGGCCATCGCGCCGATGACCCCGGAGCAGATTTTGGGCAGTATATCTCGCTCGCCCTGCTTCTGGATTCTCCCCCCAAATTCAATTTTACGATCCCTCAAGAGGACCTTCCGCCGGACGCCAGCGATCTTCGTAATCTTGTGCCTCTACTGCGTGCATTTTATCGGGAGGCGAACATCGAAGGTCTCTATACCCGCTTCCGGCCAAAGTATATGGAAGCGATTGGAGAGTATTCGGAAACGATCCGCAGAGATATTACGCTGGCCGACGCCTATCTGCGTTTTCCGAGCGGAACTTACCTGGGCAGAACTTATCACATTTACTTGTGCCTGCTGGGCGTGCCTGAGCAGGTGCAGGCTCGAATTTATGGTGAAAATTATTACCTCGTGATTACGCCTTCAACCCGGCCGCGATTCAAGGAAATCCGGCACCAATATCTGCACTTTCTGCTCGATCCGCTGGCGGTGAAATACGCGGCAGACATCCACCAGAAAGCATCCTTGCAGGCTGTGGCCCGCAAAGCACCGGCGCTGGGACAGGATTTCAAGAATGACTACTCATTACTGGTGACGGAATGCCTGATTCACGCCGTGGAATTGCGAATGGACAAGCCCAAAGATGCGCCTCAGCAGGTGGCCGATGATCTTGCCTCCGGCCTGATTCTGACTCCTTACTTTTATAACGCTCTGCAGGAGTATGAGAAGCAGGACAGCCCGATGAGCGTCTACTACCAGCCGATGATCCAGGGAATTAATCTGAAGAAGATGCAGAAAACGCTGGCGGACGTTCACTTTACTGTTCCCAAGCCAGCGCCGAAGGTGGCGGCCGCTCCGACGCCCAGCGAAAAGGATCATCTGCTCGATCAGGGAGACAATTTCATTTACCTCGGACAATATGATCAGGCCAAGGCAGCATTTAAGCAGGTGCTCGAAAAGTATGATCCCAAAAGCGAACGAGCCTTATTCGGATTTGCCATCGCCGCCAGCAACACCCAGGAACCGGACATCGCGGAGGAATATTTTAAGAAAACCTTAGCCGTCGCTCACAACCTGCGGATTGTGACCTGGTCCCATATCTACCTAGGACGAATTTACGATCTTGAAGATCGGCGGGATGATGCTCTGAAGCAATACCGAGCTGCGTCGGTGACGGCAGCGACATTTCCCGAAGCGCTTGCTGCCGTTCAATCCGGCCTGCGTTTACCCTTCGGCGCGAAGTAAAGACCCGCTCCGGAAACTCGACGGATTCACCATTACCGGTAATTTCCGTGACAAGATTGTGATCTCGACCGGCAATCTGCCCAGCGGTTCGCCATCCACTTCAATGGCGGTAATAGATTCCGCCTTGGCTTCGATTCGGGCACCTCGGAAATGATGTGTCTTGGGGTGCGTATAGATTTCACCCGAATAAAGCACGCGGATGTCGCGGAGAAGCCGAAACATATTCATATATTCAATCACCGTGACTTCCAAAATGCCGTCATCCATCATAGCCATTGGGCAGGGATGCATTCCACCGCCATGAAAACGCCCGTTGCCGACTGCAACGTTTGTTACGTGGTAAGTCGCAGGCTTTTTTCCGTCGATGGTGAGCTGCACGGTTTTTCCTCGATAGCTTAAAAGCACACGAAACGTGGACCATAGAAAGGCCATTTTCCCGCCCAGCGGAACCAGAAAATTCTTCGCACCAGCCGCCACCGCCCCGCCCATTCCAAAGCTGACCAGATTCACGAAGTATCGTTCAGAAAGCACACCCTCATGGCTCGTGTACTTAACCTTGCCGACATCGATCAAAACGGGCCTTCCAGTCATCAGGGTCTCCAATGCCTCTTCCGGCCCACGACGTGCCGAAAACCCGAACATGCGCTGAAAATCGCCTCCTGTCCCGGTGGGGAGAACCCCCAGGGAGGCGGCAGGATATACCAACTGATCTCCGGCAATAAACCCGTTGGCGATTTCATTGAATGTCCCATCCCCGCCAACTCCAACGATCAAATCGAATCTCTCTCGCAGAAGCTCGCGAGTCAATTCGATGGCGTGACCGCTGTGTTCCGTAAACCGCGTGGTGAAAGGCCCCAACTTTTCTTCCAGGCAACGGGCCATCGACAGCCATTTCCTGCCCGTCCTGCCCCCCGCCGAATGAGGGTTGACGATAGCCGCGATTTTGCGTGTTGATGCCATAGATTCATTGATGTAACGCGCTGGTTAATCTTTTCGAATGCCCGGCTGCCGCTATGTTCGGAGCCGCACGCGAAGGTCCTCCACTGTATCACGCAGTGTTTCGACAGGATCGCGTGTCTTAAAGCTTAGCTCCTTGCGAGCCTTGGTGGAATCGCAGTACCAGAACAGAGCCGACATTTTGATGGAAGCCTCATCCAATCGGAAAGACTTGCCGACCAAGGGGCAAAGGCGACGCAGCAGACGCGCGCTCCAGAGAGAAAATTTCAGCGAGGGCTCAAACCTCGGAACTGAACGGCCCGAAAGTCGCGCCACACATTCAATCAATTCCCGAAAGGTCCAGTTCGTGCCACCCAGCAGGTATCGCTCACCGGGCCGGCCGTGGCGCATGGCGGCGATCAGACCACTCGCCGCATCCCGCACGTCCACAAAATTCAATCCACCCCGGGGAATCGCCGGAATCTGGCCCTCCAGAAACAGAGCCACGTCCCGGGTTGAGGACAGGCGATCATCTCCCGGCCCCAAAAGCAGGCTCGGATTGGCCACGATAATCGGCAACGCGTGTCGACGCGCAAAATCGAGAGCCAAATTCTCAGCAAAAATCTTGCTCAGGTAATAGGGCCACTCCGCCACAACCTCGTTCTTATAATCAGACTCTTCATTGTAGGCTACGGGTTCACGACCCACGGCCGTGGTTCCGGAGGAGGAAACCACAACAACTTTGTTCACGCCATGCTTCAGAGCCGCCTTGCAGATATGGCGCGTGCCTTCAATGTGCGTGCGATAGAGGATTTCCTGATCCGCAGGATCGCGGGAGACAATTCCGGCCAGGTGATAAATCTCGCTCGCTCCTTGCGCCGCGCATAAAACATCGTCAGCGCAGGTAACGTTGCCGCGCGCAATCTCCACGCCCGGCTTGCCATCGAACGGCGTTCCGGTGCGAGAAAGCAGCCTGAGGATGACTTCATTTTCCTGAGCTTTCAGTTGTTGGACAAGGTGTTTACCCAGGAAGCCCGTGCCACCTGTAATCAGGATGGTTTTCATGGGTCACAACGGCAGGTTTTCACGCGGCATCTGTAATAAATGGCTGAAGAGGTCTTGCGTCCTGTCATTCCCCCAAGCCGTACGCAGCAAGGAATGTCACAGGCTCTTCTATCTCCAAACCAACATTCTTCGCTCAGAATGATATGCCTACGGAAGTTACCCGTGAGCTGTCAAGAGCCGCTTCGCGATATTCCCCTGACATCAGCCATCAGAATGGGCGCGAAATGCATTAAAGTGATGCTGGGCTTGTGCCCAATGTGCGATTCAGCCATGGCCAGGGCTTCTTCCATACGGGGCGCTGTATCCCACCCCATCAACTCTGCAGCCCGCTTCGATTCCGCCCCCACACAGATTACTTTTCCCACATGCGCCCGGCCATTTTCACCCCAATACCACATGTAAAAGGGATGTACGCCATGATAGGCGTTGCCCGTGCGATACATGCGGATATATTCCGGGTTGCGCGCAAACTCGGCCTCGTATTTGCGTTGCAATTCAAACGAATCACGCGTCTCCGGCAGCAGGCGGTGGAAAAATTCAATGTAAGACGGATGGTGGAGCGGGTCAAACTCATCATAGAGTGGATGGGTCAGGATGAGCACACCGCCTTTCTTCACTACCGGCATACCCCGATACATATTATGGAAATAGCCGAGCGCCATCACCTGTACCAAAAGAGGATTGAGAATGGAATTCACATTGTAAGGCGAGATGAAGGGAATACCGTACACGACAACGTCTGATTGTCCTTCAACTGGAACACAATACTGGGCATAGCAGTATGCAAGAGTTTTCTCATGAACCGGCAAGGTAGCTCCAGCGTGGACTGCAATCATTTCGTAGGAAGCCGGAATCGCAAAGAGGAGCTTCCGTTTCGCCGTCCGGGGAAGACTTCGCAAGCCCGACCGCGCCAGCGCAAACATCATCCGATCGTAAGGCGAATAATCGTCTTCATTTTTGACGAAGAAGGCCATGCGAGGATCAAACATGGCGTTGTTCAGCACGGTCTCGATATGAAAGACCTTCAGATGCTGATTGATGATCTTCCCCACGCGATCGCACGAACGGCTCATCGCCGAACGCGTATGGTCAAAATAGGAGTCGCACTGCAGAATGGTCTGCGGCGTGTGGTGCGCCTGAAGCGCGGGATAATCACAAAGTCCCACACCCACGGACTTGTTGCCGCCGTCCATCGGCACCAGATTGATATTCACGTAAATCAGGAGATCGGATTCAGCAGCGCGGCGGTTGATGCGGACATGCTCGCCGTGGTCTGTCACGCCCAACTCCAGCATGCCATCCGGCGCCTCACCATCATGATTGTAAAGGCGATGGGGGTAATAGGCGTGAAAGATGCGCGAGCCGACAGCGCGCTGAATTTCCGCTGCGGTCATCCGCCGGTGAAAAGAGGTGGCAATAATGATGTGCAAATCTTCAATCCCCTTGGCAGCGAGCATTTCCAGCAGGATCGTAAGCACTGACTGGCGGATGTCCGGTCGCTTCATGGGAGGCAAAGGCAGCGAGATGTCATCGATGGCAATCGTCACTTTCATGCCCGGCTTGAGCAAGCTCTCCAGCGGCTCCATACCTTCCGGATGAGCCAGGGCGTAGCGAATGGCTGCGTTCCGATCGCGCAGAGGGCGGATGGTTGGCTTGGGATAGACCACACGGGTGCCCGCAGGCATTTTCACCTGCAATAGATCCTCACCGTACCACATCAAGCGTGGAGCCGAGTTTCTCTCGAGAAAAACCACACACCCGTTGGAGGAAACAAGAGCATTGCGGCCTACCGCATTGGGAGCGGGGTCCGCCCCTTCCAGAAGCCTCTCGAGCGCCGCATGAGGCACGTCAAGATATGTGGACATGATTACCTCGCTCCATCTCCGCCAGAGAGCCACTTGAACTTTTCAGATCAAGCACAGGCCAGCCGCGCAGAGTCGCCAACTTTTTCAGCCGCCCGTCGGGATTCACCACTGCGGGCATCCCCACAGCTTCCAGCATGGGTGCATCCGAAAAGCTGTCCGAATACGCTTTGGCTCTAGTCAGGCTCACTCCCCGGGCTTTACAGATGCGGGACATTGCTTTCACCTTCTCCTCTTCTGCAATCAGCGGTTCCGCCACTTTTCCCGTCGCAACACCCTTCTCAAAAACCAGGGAATTACAGATGAGTTGGTCGAACCCAAAATAACGCACCACCCGGCGCAAAGCAAAATCCAATTCGCCCGTGACCAGCACCAGATAAAAGCCCTGTTCACGATCTCTGTCCACCAGCGCTCTGGCCCCTGGATAGATGCTGGGCCGAATTGCTTCCTCAAACAACAGGTCGCCCTGCGCTTCGAGCCATGTCTTCTTCATCCCGCCATATTCGCGAAAGAAGGTTTCATTAAAAAGCCGACGCGAGTACCGGTTCAAGAGGAGATATGTTGGAACGCTGGCTATCAGCCTGGAAAATTTCCAAATCGCCTTGGCTCGTGATGGCAGGTGACGCACCAAAAATGCGTAACGGGTGACGATGTTACTTGAAACCAGTGTTCCGTCAAAGTCATAAAACGCGATTCGTTCGGGCTTAGACATGGCAAAGATGGAAGTTGAACTGCAATTCGACGACTCCCTGGAAGGTTCAAATATAATCCCTCCCATTCCCTGGCATCAGACGGGAGGAGGCCGAATTGTTAATCCACGGCATCGAGCATTCAGATTTGCGCGCCGTCTTGAGTGCTGTCAAACGCCATGCCCTTCACTCACGATCCATCACCGAGGTGTGCCGGGATTGGCTCTGAACCGACACTCTTGTCTTGTAAGCAAAAATATGCTTCAGATTCTTTTTATGGCGCCAGAAGAGGAAGGCCGCAATGCCCGCCGCGCAGAGGGCATCGAGATTGCTCCGAAAGAAAATCATGAGCAGCACAAAGAGGAGCCAGGAAGAAAGGGACGCGATGGCCCCTGCCTCTCTCCATTCCATCACTTTGCTGCCAAATACGCGTGCCACGACAAAGTAGATGAGGGATACCACCGCGAAGAGTGGATAAAGCACCAGCATCACGCCGGCTGAAGTTGCAATCCCTTTCCCTCCTTTGAACTTCAGCCAGGGAGAATAGCAATGCCCTGCAATAGCCGCAAAGCCCAGAACCCATCCTTGCCACACCGGATCCGAGGCATGAAAAGTCAGCAGCAGAGCGGCAATTCCCTTTCCCATATCACCCAGCAGGGCAATCACCGCACGACCTTTGCTCACCCGTAAGACATTATTGAACCCGGGGTTGCCGGATCCCACCTTGCGGATGTCGACCCCCGACCCCGCCATGGCCAGCACGGCAAAAGGAACAGAACCTAAAAGGAAACAAATCAGAATTCGCAGGATCATCAGTGCTTTCCCCTTGAGTCCATCACCTGCTGAGCCATCCCCTATGCATTCAGCCAGCGCTCGCAGAGCGCTTGATCCGGTCTCAATCCAAGCGGGGTGTCGAATGCGAGAGCCTGGCCAGCGCCTCCCTGATGTGCTCGCGTAGCAGGATCATATCACAATGGTTGTTCACTGAGGGACGGATCGCCCCACCGACCACAACATGCGGCGACTGACTGTCACTGGCGGCGTCGACATCGGAACCGTCCATCCCGATCTCGGAACTATGCGTTCTCGCTTCCGACTTTCGATCCGGCCATGCCAGTCCTTCAGTCCCATGGAATAAAACGGGATGAATGGGGCTGCTCGTGTCGAGAGCCGCGTAGAGCGCATCCAGCCGGAAGCGGGAGCGCGCCGGAGGCGCGCCGACTGGCCCTTCGGGAAGCACCAAGACGCTCAATTGATCTCTCAAGCAATGCTCAATTCGCTGTCGAAGGGTTCCGCCGGGCGGCTCTCGATGATCGCCCAGGGGAGATGCGACAAGCGTCCGCAGAAGGAACGCGGCAGGCGAGGGAAGTTCACCAAGCACTGCACCATCTGCAAACCGAAATGGAAACGGAAGGCGCGCAGCTGCGACAAGGGGGTCCAGATGCCCTGCTCGATTCGCGATGAAGACAGCAGCCTTGCCCCCATCAAGTTGTGATTCCCCCACAAGACGAATTTGATGGTTGCCCCAGCGCAGGATACAGCGAGCCGTGACCCGAATGAGGAAAGCAGAAAGTCTTCTCCCCCCGGCCATGCGCGCCATGCTGCCGCCGAGATAAGCGCATGCAGCAAAATACGACCGCCGGGACGTCTGATGGGCCCAAGCCACGACCTTTCGGCGAAAGAGCCTGGATCCATTTCCCAGATTCTCAAACCATAAGCGCGCAATCTGCAACCAGGGAGGGCGTTTGCGCCCCGCAAGCCGGCCCTCGAGGTAAAGCGCGCGCGTTGCAGCCCGTCGAATTTTCCCGCTGCTGGTCTTGGGGATGCTTTGCGGAGCAACCAGCACCACCTTGTCGGGTGGAATCCCTAGGACGGAATCCACAGTCCTAGTAATTCCTTCTTCGATGCCCCTTAATTCATCCGCCGCCGTTGCACGCGTTTCTGCCACAACAATGAGCCGCTCGGTACCGGTTTGTGGATCAAGGGCGCCGAAAGCGGCCACGCATCCTTTACGGACGCCCTGCACTTCCGCCGCTGCTGCCTCAATTTCCTGGGGGATGATGTTGCGTCCTGATTTGATGATGCAATCCTTCAGACGACCCGTGACGTAAAGTTCTCCATTGGCCCAATAACCCAGGTCGCCGGAATCCATCCAGCCATCAGCGGTGATCACCGCAGCGGTGGCTTTGGGATTGCGATAGTAACCGGCGGTGCGGGAGGGACCGCGAAAAAAGATGCGGCCCTGGATACGTTCTCCCAGCTCCCGGCCCTGATCATCCAGCAATTTCACTTCATGGCCAGGCATAGGGCGGCCATTGGCAACGAATCGCAGCACATTGTTTTCCCCCGGCGGCGCCGGAGCGGCTTTGCCTTCCGCCTCAAAGAGATCACGACGGATGGTGTCAATCACGGGCGCCCGATTCATCGGCGTAAAAGTGAGGGCCACGGAGGATTCAGCCAGCCCATAACACGGCACAAAGCTCTCCGCACGAAAACCGTAGGGCTTGAAGCGGGCAGCAAAACGCGCCAGAGTGTCAGGCAATACGGCTTCGCCCGCATTAATTGCCACGCGCCAGCGGCTCAAGTCGAGTCCTTCAATCGCTTCGTCTGGAATTTTCCGTGCGCATAGTTCATAGGAAAAATTCGGCGCCGGGCAAAGCGAACCGCGCGAATCGTGCATCGCCCAGAGCCAGCGTTCAGGACGGCTCAGGAACGCGAGCGGCGACATCACCGTAATCGGTGCACCATGATAGACACTGAAAAGCCAGGAACCGATCAGGCCCATATCATGATAGAGAGGCAGCCAACTCACCACGTAGTCATCGGGGCGGAAGCTGACCGACCCGCCAATGCCGCGCACGTTGGCGAGCACGTTCGCATGCGTCAGCACGACTCCCTTCGGATCGCCCGTGCTACCGGAAGTGTATTGAATAAATGCGATTTCCGCGGGCTCAATGCCACGGGAAGGCGGCTTCGCACCGGACCGACACAACGCTTCGACACTGCTCACTTCCAGAAGACTCGGGATGCTCACCCGCATGATCTGGGATACGGCGCGAACCCGATCAAAGCTGATGAGGAAACGGACTTCCGCGTTCTTCAGGATCAGGACCTGGCGGCGGACGTATTCCTCAATCTTATCAGCCCGCGCCGGAGGGTAGATGGGAACCGCCACACCACCTGCCAGCATGACGCCAAAAAACGCATAGAAGAAATCGGCGCAGGTCGGCAGCATGATCGCCACGGTATCGTTGCGTCGTAAACCGGCTTCAAGCAGGCCGGCTGCCACCCGGGAGGCTGTTTCCAGCAATTGTCCGTAGGTGATATCGCGACCAGAATCTTCTTCCAGCAGGTGAATCTGCACGCGATCCGGCTCAATCTGTGCATGGTGTCGAAGCACTTCAGGCCAGCTTTTTGCAAAGGTGGGCGCTTCAGGAGCGTCCCGCGAAGGCTGAACGATGCGGTAACGCTCACCGCGGCTGGCAGGTCGAGTCCCGTCAAAGATGGTTCGGGCCCAATCTGCCGGCGTCTCGGCTTCTTGCGCCGCCTCCTCCGGCAGACGAACTTTGAAGCGCGCCTCCAACCTCACCAGAAGCTCGACACGTTCAAGGCTGCCCAATCCCAGATCACGGTCAAGCAACGAATCCATCGTGAGGCTCTCCGCCGCCCGCACTGAACCAAGCTCCAGCAGCAGCTCACGCACAACCTCCAGGATTTGACCTTCCACAGAGGCAGTTTCCACTTGTTTGGGGAGAGTTGGCATCATCACTGATGGTTACAACTTGAGAGCACAGATTTTAATGAACAGTGATATCCCCTAAAAGGCTCAAATATGCTAGTTTTCCATATGGTTCGATCGCCTGCCACTGTCCTCTCCCGCTTGATTATTTACGATTGAGAGCATCTCATCACCGCACTCACCATCTCTTTGCCCCTCCTCAGAGATGTGAGGCATGTTCCTCCTCAGTTAGGGAGGAGGCAGGGACGGTGGCTGTCAAGAATTACCTGGAATTGGGACACTAGATTTTAAAAGTCCACTCGCGCACAACCTCCGGTTGAACCCAACTTTCAATGCCTTCGATCTGGTTCCTGGTCCAATACTCCCTCCAGTTGATCTTTTCGGGATGCCACGGCAGTAACTCCTGGTCCGCCTTGGAAAGCATTGAACGGGCGACGCGGATATTTTCGCATTCAAAAATGTATCTGTTTTGGAGCACAAAAGGAAGGTACTGGTCCAGGGTTTGCTCACGGAACTTGGCCTGAAGATCTAGTTTGCGCAGTTCCGAGTTAAAGCTTCCCATCCAGCGCTCTCCCGGCAGACCCAGTTTTTCCAAAACACGTCCGGTTCCTGAGAGCCAACGCTCGGTGCGGGCAATTTGCTTTCGTAATTTCAACCGCCGATTCTGGGCCTCTTCGGACGAGACGAAACGAACTCGGGAGCCGTGGCGCATCCCGGCAAGCCAATCCGTTAAGGCTCGACTCCAGGCTTCTACTCCGTTCCTGCGTTTGCGTGCCTCCCCATCCAGCAGGGTCACGATGGAGCCGAGAGTGACGGGATTGACATCCGCAGAGCCGAGTTGATAAACCTGCGCATGACGTTTCTGGAGCAAAAGCGCCGAGATTGTGAGGATCGCCGAGGCAACCATATCCACAGGAATCACTTCGAGTGGGGCGTCTTCCCTGACCGGCCAGTCCTTCAGTCCGCCCAACGCCATTAAGACCAAAGGAGCTGCGGTGCGCCCGCCTTCGATCCATCCCGGGAAAGGGAATCGCCAGGCGCTCTCCACAATGGCGGGACGCACGATGGCGAAATCCAGGCCTTCCGCCGCCTGAATAATCTGCTCTCCCAGGCTCTTGGAGTAAGTGTAAGTATTGACCCATCCCCAACTCGTGGCCCGTTGCTTTCCCAGGGCGACCAGCCGCTGAATCAGTTCACGGGGGCGGCGTGCCCGGTCCTCACGGCCATCGGGCCCGCTGGATTCGTAAATCTGGCGGATTAATTCGCGGACGTGACGAAGTTCCTCGCGGTGATCAAAACTTCGATCATCCGGCCCGCGGCGATGAGGATAGTAACCCAGAATCGGTTCGGACTCCTCAATCAGCCCATCGGCCTCGCCGCAAGCGAATGCCGTGGAAACGTGCAGCAGTTTGGCATCCAGTCGCTTCGCCAAATCGACGACATTTTCGACGCCATCGACATTTGAACTAAAAGAATCATCGATGGGAGGAAAAAAATCCACCCGGCCCGCACAGTTGAGAATAAGGTCTATCCGGCCAACGAGCCGGCTGAGATCTTCGGGTTTCAGACCGCAATCAGGCGCACTGATATCTCCGGACCAGATGCTGATCCTGTTTCGCAAAAATCCATTGTCCTCTTGCGGTGTGACGGAGGCCAGGACAGGCGAATTGAGAACTTCCTTGAAAAATCGCTCGGCAGACGTCAACTCTCCGCTTGGACGTAATAAGATGTGCAAATGCCTGAACTTTGGAAACCGATCCAGAAGAAGCGCGAGGATGACTTTACCTAAAAAGCCGTTGGCCCCTGTGAAAAGGAGTTCATGCTCGCGGAATGTTTGGTCTAAATCAGTCAATCGTTCCGCGTCTCCTCTATTTTCAGGCTGCGAGGAAGCACCCGCGAGGTCGCCCTTCTGACCCGCCAGCCCTTCCGCGATAACTTCCGAGCCTACTCTCCACGGAATGAAGCGAAGAGTTTAGCGTAGCACGAACGACAGAAGAGAGCCTGGCGCACAGAAGCAAAGCCAATTCGCTACCTTCCTCAATCGGGCACGATGGAGGAATGTTATCGACGCTGTTCGGGCTTTGTCAAGAAATCGGAAGGCTGAAAGCTATGATGAAGGGTCGACCGCGGCGTGCCCCTACCTAAGGCTCGTGCCTGGAATGGCAGCGAGCTCAACAAACGTTCACAATGACAGTGCTTATTTCCCATCTACTGAAAAGGCAAGAAGGACGTTACCGGCCACGCCGTTCGTATAGCCCGCATCCACATAAAGCATGCCGTTAGCGATGGCAGGGCCTGTCGCATTCATCGAACCGCCATGGGCTTCCACACCGTTCACCGTCTTAAATTCCTGCAAGGTGTCAAAATCCCAGATGACCTTTCCGGTGCGAGTATCATACGCACGCAAATGGCCGTCTTGCGAGCCGGAAAAAACGACTCCCGGAATGACGGTGACCGGGGCCATTTGTGCCGCATTGCAGCCAACCTGCTTAAGACATTCCGGCTTGGGAGGAGGGGCATACCATGCTTTCTTGCCTGAGGTCACCTGAAGGGCAAAGAGGCCTCCGCCCATTGCGGGATTCGAGTCATTCCAATCAGAGAGGGGGAAATAAACCCGCTTCTTATCCGCTGCGCCACCCCATTGAATCCCTCCAAGTGGACCACCCTTGCCGATCCGTGTTTGCCACACAATCCGGCCTTGTTGATCCGGATCGAGTGCATAAATAACGCCAGATTTCTGCCCCGCAATCAGCAAGCGATGGCCATTGGGCAATGTTTTGAGAATCGGCGGCGCTCCAAAATCGAAGTCGGATCCTGGGTGATCAGGACAGTTCGCTTTGGTCGGCGCGATGCAGGCAATATTCCACAGATCGCTGGGTGTTAGTTGCTGTGACCAGAGCATTTTCCCTGAATCCAGATCAAATGCGATGACCGCATCCGAGTAGGGACTAGGCGGGTCAGAATAGCCATTGCCGGTCGCCACATAGATCACGCGTTGTTTAGCATCAATCGTGGGCGGCGACCAGACCGCCGCTCCTGAAGGTCCCCACATTTGCACACCGGCGGTGCTGCGAACGGTGGGGTGAGCTGGTTGCGGGATGGTATAAGCCTTCCATATCTGCTTGCCGGTCTGCGCGTCGAGGGCCACAACGCTGCCTCGGAAAGTGCAACATGGATACCTCGGGTCCATCGCCGCACCCTCCTCACCCGAAGAGACAGGAACGTAAAGCTTGCCATCGAAAAAAACCGGAGACCCTGTAATACGCGCCGCGGGGTGCGAATCAACGTGAACTTTCCACAAGAGGGAGCCACTGGCGGCCTCCACGGCATAGACGTTGGCGCTCACATCGCCAAAATAGGCGATGCGGCCTCCAAAGCCGATGGAAACCGCCGTTTTCACGGTCGATGGTGCTTTAAACGTCCAGTCAATACAGCCGGTCCGCGCATTCAGTGAATAGACCGTGCCATCTTCGCTGCCCGCGAAGACGCGTCCGCCAAATACTGTAGGCTGGCCAAACGTCGCCCAAGCCCCTGGAAAACCAAAAGCCCACTTGAGCTTCAGTTTTGGGATTTCATTGCGGCTGAGCCCAGCCACCGCCGCAGGCTGAAAACGGCTGTTCGCAATATCAACTCCCCAGCCGTTCCAGCCAGGATCGTCCACGAGAGGGTCGGACTTTACAGTGCAAAAACCAGGGCGAGCGCCTGAGGTGGGAGCTTTGACGTGGGAAAGAAACGCTGCCACTGCCTCTCGCTCCGTAGGAGTCAGCTTGGCACCCTGTTCTCTCATAACGCCGGTCTCGAGCGCTTGAATAATGGAGTCCCGCGACATCTGCTGAAGCACCTCGGGCGATGGCGCACGTGTTCCACTACCTTTTCGATGGCAAACATCACAGTGTTGTTGAAAGATGGCAGCCCCATCCGGATTTTGGAATGCCCAGCCCGACGAAACCGCAACTAGAATCACCAATAGGACACGCAAAGTCACTCGATCCCTCTTTTCCCCTCATGCTTGCCCTCAAAGTAACCGAGACGGGCTTGAGCAAATCGTGAGGCCTATAAAACATAAGATGATCACAAATGTTCATGAGGTTGCGAAACGAAATCAGGGTCACGGACCCGTCGCCAGCCTCCATTGCCCCAGTTGGTGCAACGACTACACCGAATCGTATATCTCGCCGAAGCCCTTTCCCTATTTTTCGTCCTAAAATTGTGAATTATGAAACTATTCTAACGTATTCAGATGCAATAGGTTTGTGCTAGAATTTCTGCGATTGGGTACCTTTTGGTCTTTCACGTGCTCCACCTTGGGAGAATTCAAATTTTATGGAGGTTGCAACCAACATGAAGAAGGTTCTTACTTTGCTTTTCACCCTAGGTCTGGCGATTTCACTTGGTATGCCGGTGTTTGCCGCTACGGCAGCTCCCGGTCAGGATCAGGGCCAAACCCAGACCACGACGAAGAAGCACAAGAAGCATCATCATAGTAAGAAGCACAGCAAGAGCAAGAGCAACACGGCTCCAACGCAGTAAGGATGCTGACTTCGGGTTATTCTGAAGTAGCTTCTGTGTGACGAGGTATGTACAATAAAAAGCCCCCGACCTCAATTCGGGGGCTTTTTATTTTTAGCCTTCCATTTATGCGGAAATGAGGATACCGAGGGGGAGTGCCGTTCCTTTGATCTGACTGAACCGAAGTTCAGCAATCAGCCAATGAAATTGTGAGACACAGCACCATCAGAGCCTTTAAGGAATCTCTGAACATATCTGACGCTGTGCGGGACTGACCCTGAATTTTCAACAGGGAGTCTCGAGACCGGGACTCATTGTTTCCATTCCGTGTGGAAAATTCCCTCACGGTCAATCCGGCGATAAGTGTGAGCGCCAAAACAGTCTCTCAGGGCCTGAAGCAGGTTAGCCGGCAGGCGCTTTTGCCGGTATCCATCCACGTAGGCCAGAGAGGTGCTAAAAACCGGAGTCGAGACACCGAGATCAATCGCCAGTTTTACGGTTTCGCGGAGACTTTCAAGTTGAGCATTGAGGATTTGGCTGAAGTGAGAATCGAGCATCAGATTCTTCAAGGCAATATTGGTGCGAAAGGCTGCCGCAATAGGGTCGAGCATTTTGGAACGAATAATACACCCTCCCTTCCAGATTCGGGCGATCTCGGGCAGTTTTAGATGATACTGATATTCTGATGAAGCCACGCGCAACTGTTCAAACCCCTGCGCATAGCAGACAATCATGGCGACATGGAGCGCCTGACGTACTTGGTCGATGAGCTGGTTTTTATCGCCTGAGAATCGGCCATCCGGCCCTTTGACAATCGTCGAGGCTGCCACTCGCTCGTCTTTTTGTGCGGAAAGTATTCGGGTCGAGACAGCGATGGAAAGCGTCGGGACTGCCACTCCAATATCCATCGAATCTTGAGCGGTCCACTTCCCCGTTCCTTTCTGTTCCGCCTCATCCAGAATGAGATCCACCAGAGGTTTGCCAGTCTCCGGGTCAATCTTATCGAGAACCAACGCCGTGATTTCAACCAGGAAAGAGTTGAGTTCCCGCCGGTTCCAGTCCGCAAAGATGTCGCGTAATTCTGGCGCACTCAGATTCAGAGCATTCTTCAAAAGATCGTAGGCTTCGCAGATGGCTTGCATGATGCCATACTCGATCCCGTTATGGACCATCTTTACGTAATGCCCGGCGCCTCCGGGACCAAGATAAGTGCAGCAGGCACCATCCTCCGTCTGCGCTGCCATGCGAGTGAGGACGGCTTCCAGATGCCGGTAGGATTCCTCATGTCCGCCCGGCATGAGGCTCGGGCCATGGAGCGCGCCCTCTTCTCCTCCGCTCACTCCCATGCCAAAGAAGCGAAGGCCGGCTGTTTCCAACTCTCTGGCTCGCCGCTCGGTGTCCTTGAAATAAGAGTTGCCGCCATCAATGACGATGTCATCCCGGTCGAGGAAAGGACGCAAATCCTTCAGGACAGCATCCACCGGAGCGCCTGCTGGCACCATCATCAGGATGCGTCTCGGCGTCTCCAGGGCCCCTACAAATTCTTTCAAAGTGCGCGCTGCTGCGATCTTCTTCCCTTGACCGACTGCCTCAAACTGCTTGACTTTTTCCTGATTCACATCAAAGCCGGCTGCTGAGAAACCTTTGCTTTCCGCATTCAGCGCCAGATTGCGTCCCATCACGCCCAGGCCGATAACTCCCAGATGTTGTTTGCTCATAAGCCATCCTTCACTGTTAACGCTTCAGAATCCATCTTGAACCTTATCAGAATATCAAAACATCTCAATGGTAGAAGTCAGAAAGAGCATGAAAGTGAAAAAGCGCTCGAGACACGGAATGGAGGAAACAAGGAAAGCGAAACCAAGACGGCGGAGTTCACTCACCGGAGACGCCAAGGAGCTTTTATCACCTCGCTCGAGGGAGTATATTAATGAGTTAGGCTTCCGAAAATGGATTCCCACAATGGATCAACGGGCATTAAAAGGTCACAGGCATCAAGATCACGAGCTGAGCAGGTCACTGAAAAATTATTCCGACTTTTATTCCGAGGTGACGCGAAGGCTTTATATTCAGATCAAAATCCACCCGCTGAGCTTAGCCTCAGCCGAAAGAAGTGATTTTTTGCCGCCCTCAGAATAACAGGCGGAAGACTCAGAACGAGAGATTCGAGAGAGTTTCCAGCAACCTGCAACAGGCACCTGCTTATAAATGCGCGCTTAAAAATTCCAGCCGGAGGGTTAATTCCTTGCCAAGCGAAATCATGACTAATTCTCGGAATGAAGTTCTATCTCAGAGTGAACTTGATCAACTCGCGATCAACACGATCCGATGCCTCTCCATCGATGCTGTTCAGAAAGCCAATTCAGGCCATCCAGGCTTACCCATGGGCGCGGCCGCAATGGCCTATGTGCTGTGGACAAAATTTTTGAAATATAATCCCCGCAATCCCAGATGGCCTAATCGCGATCGCTTCGTTCTCTCCGCCGGACACGGCTGCATGCTCCTTTACAGCCTGCTGCACCTGACGGGGTACAACATTTCTCTGGATGATATCAAACAATTCCGCCAATGGGGGAGCAAGACTCCCGGCCATCCCGAATACTCCCTGGATGACGGAATCGAAACCACCACAGGCCCTCTCGGCCAGGGTTTCGGCAACGGCGTCGGCATGGCGATTGCCGAAAAATATCTGGCTGCTCATTTCAATCGTCCTGATCATACCCTTGTGGATTATAAAATCTATGCCCTGATCAGTGATGGTGATCTGATGGAGGGGGTCTCTTCCGAAGCCGCATCACTCGCAGGTCATCTGGGTCTGGATAATCTGATCTACCTTTACGACAGCAATCATGTTTCTCTCGAAGGCCCCACGGAATGGGCTTTTACCGAGGATGTTGGGAAACGATTTGAAGCTTACGGATGGTTTGTACAGCATGTTTCAGACGGGAATGACCTTGCGGCAGTGGAGAAAGCTTTGCTGGCGGCTGAAAGAGAAAAAGGACGACCTTCTCTGATCATTGTTCAGACTCATATCGGTTATGGCAGTCCCCACAAGCAGGATTCCTATCAGGCTCACGGTAGCCCGCTGGGCGAAGAAGAAGTGAAGTTGACCAAGCAGAATTTAGGCTGGCCTGTGGAACCGGCATTTTATATTCCGCCTCAAGCCCTTGCTCATTTTCGCAAGGCCATCGAGCGGGGTAAGCAATTGGAAGAAGAGTGGGAAAAACGGCTCCAGGCCTATCAGAAGACCTATCCCCAATTGGCGGCGGAATGGGATCGTTACGTGCATGGAGAAATTCCTGAAGGCTGGCAAAGCAAAATTCCCACTTTCAGGCCTTCCGATGGCTCTTTGGCTACGCGCCAGGCATCAGGACAAGTCTTGAACGCGATCGCTCCGAGTTTGCCGACGCTCGTGGGCGGCTCGGCGGATTTGAATCCCTCAACCGATACTTACCTGAAAGGGCTGGGAGATTTTCAAAAGGGCAGCTATGGAGGCCGCAATCTGCATTTTGGAGTCCGCGAGCACGCGATGGGCTCCATCGTGAACGGGCTGGCATTGAGCGGATTGATCGCTTACGGGGCCACCTTTTTTAACTTTTCCGACTACATGCGACCTACCATCCGGCTGGCAGCGCTGGAGGGTGCGCATTCTATTTTTGTGTACACGCACGACAGCATTTTTCTCGGCGAAGATGGCCCCACCCATCAGCCGATCGAGCATCTCCCATCCCTGCGCGCGATTCCCAATCTCTGCCTGATTCGCCCCGGCGACGCCAATGAGACGGGTGTTGCCTGGAGGGTGGCCATCGAACACAAGGGAGGTCCTGTAGCCCTGGTGTTGACCCGTCAGAAGCTTCCGGTAATCGATAGGGGTCGGTACGCTTCCGCCGACGGCTTAGCCCGCGGTGCTTATGTGCTCGCTGATGCGCCCGGCAAAGGGCGTGGGGTGCTGCTGATCGCTTCAGGCTCCGAGCTCTCCCTGGCCCTTGAAGCCTTCGAGCAACTCCAGAGCGAAGGTCTCGCTGTGCGCGTCGTGAGCATGCCCAGTTGGGACCTTTTCGAGAAGCAGCCTCAGAAGTATAAGGATGAGGTTCTTCCGGCGCGTTTTATGGCGCGTCTGGCCATTGAGGCCGCCTCGCCGCTTGGCTGGGAACGCTATGTAGGGCCACAGGGCGCTGTAATTGGCCTGAATCGCTTCGGGGCTTCCGCCCCCTACCAGGTGATTGCGGAGAAGCTGGGATTTACCAAAGCTCACGTCGTCGCGAAGGCCCACGAACTTCTGGGCCAATAGAGCTTCTCAGAATGCTGGTCTGAATCTTTGTTGGCTCCGACCGTTGCCGATCACCGCAACAGGCTGGCGATGATCCGCTACCGAGCCCTCGCCCTGAAACGGGAAAGGGTGGGTGATATGGTAAAACAATCATACCGATAATCAATTTGCTGAGGAATCACCCATGACTGAACTGAAGGAAGCAACCCAAGTCCGGACAGAGAAAGCCGATGAACACCGGGTCCCCGCACCTTGCGCGATGGTTATCTTTGGGGCTTCCGGAGATTTAACAGAACGGAAACTGGTGCCTGCGCTTTACTATCTGTCACGGGCGGGCCTTCTACCCGACGGATTTTCCATGATCGGCTGCGCCAAGACACCATACACGGACGAAAGCTTCCGCGACAAGATGCAGAAAGCTGTGAAGAAATTTCTGGACCTTCCCGATGCAGACCACGAAGCCATTCGCTCCTTTACCAAGGATGTCCATTATATTTCCGATGATTTCGGCGACGCGAAAGCTTACGATCAGCTCAAAAAACTCCTCGACCAACTGGATCAGCAGCGGGGCACGAGTGGCAATCGATTGTTTTACCTGGCCACTCCTCCCAGCTTCTTTCCGGTCATCGTGAATCATCTTGGAGCTGTGGGGCTTGCCGAGCCCAAGGAACGGGACAAAACCTGGACGCGCATTGTCATTGAAAAGCCTTTTGGCCGGGATCTGCAATCCGCCCGCGAGCTGAATCAGGCGGTTACCCGAGTTTTCAAGGAAGATCAGATCTACCGCATTGACCACTACCTGGGCAAGGAGACCGTGCAGAATCTCCTGGTCTTCCGTTTCGGCAACGGGATTTTCGAGACTTTCTGGAACCGGCGTTACATCGATCACGTGCAGATCGCGGTTGCCGAAGAAATTGGAGTCGAGAACCGCGGCGCTTACTATGAAGAAGCCGGACTGGTGCGGGATATGATTCAAAATCATGTCCTTTCCTTGCTGAGCCTCATTGCCATGGAGCCTCCCGCCATCTTTGATGCGAGAGCCGTCCGGGACGAAAAAGCCAAGGTCATGCGAGCCATCCGGCCTATTCCGCTTGACCGCCTAAGCGAGTATGCCGTGCGAGGGCAATATGTGGAAGGCTGGGTTGACGGAAAGAAGCTGCCTGCATATCGTTCAGAGCCCAAAGTCTCACCTCAATCCACCACTGAAACTTACGCAGCACTGAAGCTTTTCATCGACAACTGGCGCTGGGCTGATGTTCCCTTTTATTTGCGATCGGGCAAGCGCCTCCCAAAGCGGATTTCGGAAATCACCATCAAGTTCCGTCGGGCGCCGCATCTGCTGTTCAAGGGAACAGGAACCACGTCGATTGAGCCCAATCATCTCTCAATCCATATCCAGCCGGATGAAGGCATGTCCTTGATGTTCAACGCCAAAATTCCAGGCACCACGATGCAGATCCGGCCCGTGACCATGGAATTTCGTTACGAAGATGCCTTTGGCCAGACGCCGCCCACGACAGCATACGAAACGCTTTTGCTCGATTGCATGCTGGGCGACCCCATGCTTTTCACCCGCGACGATTTTGTTGATCTTGCCTGGGAAGTGCTCACCCCTCTGCTCAACCGCTGGAAGGAAGATGGCAAGAAAGGTCTCTCCTTTTACGAAGCAGGCACGTGGGGTCCGCCCGAGGCTGACGCTTTCATTGAGCGGGATGGGCGCAAATGGCAGGATTTGTAGCGCTGCGTGGATTCGTTCGATGCCTGCCCTTTGACCGGCTCGGCAGAAATTTCTTTGCCCTATGTCCATGCCCGAAATTCGCGTCTTCCAGAATCTGGAGGAACTGAGTCAAGCTGCTGCTGCGCGATTCGTAGAAATTACGGCCCAACCCAGATCCGACAATAGGCCTTTCTCCATTGCGCTCTCTGGCGGTCATACTCCTAAACATCTTTATGAACTTCTGGCAACGCAGGAATTTTCCAGTCGGATTCCCTGGTCAAACGTCCACTTGTTTCAGGTCGATGAACGCTGTGTCCCTCCCACCAGTACGGAGAGCAACTACAGAATGATTCGCGAAGCGATGCTGGATAAGATCCCATTGCCGAGCGGCCATTTTCACCGCATGACCGCAGAACAACCCGATCGTGATGCAGCCGCCCGAAGCTATGCCAGAGAACTTCAAACGATTGCTGCCGAGTCATCTGCCAAATGGCCTCGGTTGGACCTCATTTTTCTGGGACTTGGCGAAGACGGCCACACAGCATCCCTTTTCCCATCCTCAGCCGCCCTTGAGGAGGAAAAGCTGGCCGTATGTCCCAGCTGGATCGAAAAACTGGGCATGTGGCGCTTGACACTGACTTATCCGGTGCTCAATGCCGCCGCCCGAATCATCTTCCTGGTTGCTGGTGCAGAAAAGGCCAAAATCGTCCGCCGGATCCTTCGATCCCCTCAGGGAACACCATTATACCCAGCACAACGGGTGAAACCTTCCAATGGCACAGTGACATGGTTTCTGGATGAGGCTGCGGCACAATTCCTCTAGCAGATTTTCTATTGCCTCCCGACACATCCAAAAGGGCCCATTGGCGTTGGCCTTCAAATCCTTTCCTTTAACGAACCTGAATTCAGCGCGAAATATGGCAAGTCCATGATGCCGCGTTACACCCTGGTGGGGATTGCCAGGGGCAAGGATGCCCGGCCAGCTTGACGAAATGCAAGGGCTCACGCTATGGTAGTGATTAGTATTGGCGATTGTACCTGAGACTGAGGATTATTGATCTTTGAAGAGGACTTTCCAACCCAATCGGCGTCGGCGAGCCAAAACACACGGTTTTCGAGTGCGCATGCGGACCGCTGGCGGTCGCAATGTGCTTAAACGACGAAGGCAAAAGGGCCGGCATCGATTGACTCCATGAAGGGGGTCGGGCCATCGCAGTCCTTTCCCAAAACGCTGCGGCTTTTACGCCGACCCGAATTTCGAAGGGTTTATGAGGAAGGACGGCGTGGAAGCGCGCGAGTATGCACCATTTTTTACCGCTCGAACGGCTTACCTCGCACGCGCCTGGGCATCACAACACCGAGGGCGCTTGGAAAGGCAGTGGTGCGCAACCGGATTCGGCGCCGCTTGCGAGAGGTTTTTCGGCTGAACCAGGCGGCGATCCCGCCCGGGTGGGATATTGTGCTGAATCCCCGCCCCGCTGTTGCAGAACTTCCTTTCCAGGTTTTGGTTCGCGAAATTCTGCGTTTATTTCCAAAAGAACCACCCTCAGACTTCGCTCAACAGCCTCGCGTTTGATTCAGCTTACGGTTCTCTCATTGATTCGCACCTATCAGGTCTTTTTTTCGCCTCTTTTTCTCCCCGCCTGCCGCTATCAACCCACGTGCTCCGTTTATGCTTACGAGGCCGTTCAGGAATGGGGAGTTTGGAGTGGCCTTGGGATTTCCTTGCGGCGCCTTTTAAGATGCCATCCCTTTGGCGCGTACGGTTATGATCCTGCGCCGCGAAGATCCTCGCAGGGCTTTGAACCCCCCGGCGAACAAACCGGGCATTTTGGCCTTGTAGAGTCGCAATCGCAGCCATGAGAGGGTGTCAGCGGGTTATCTCTTGCAGGCCGTCATTGTTTGAATGGAAATGGATACCGAAAAGCGCTGGCTCATCACCCTGATTCTGACGTTCGGAGTACTGCTGTTATGGCGCGCCTACTTTGCTCCGCCTCTTCCCCCACCCACACATTTCAAAACCGCACCGTCAGTTAAAAAGGAGGCTGGTGCCGAGTCTGCCGCCGAGGCGAAGGGTCAAATTCCTCCACACCGTGTAACGCTTCCCGTTGAACAAGGCAACGAAGCGCACGATATTGTGGTCGAAAACGACAATTATCTTGTGACGCTCTCCACCCGAGGAGCGGTGGTAAAAAGTTGGGTTCTGAAAAAATTCCAAGACGCACAGAACAAACCGCTCAATGTGGTGGATACAGCGGCCTTCACTCAGCTGGGTTATCCCTTAAGCCTGGAGTTGGCGGACGCTTCCCTAGCGTCAAAGCTCAACACTGCCCTTTATGTCACGCAGCCTTCCGGCGACCATCTCCATGCACCTCAGGATGTAACGTTCACCTATAGCGATGGGAAAGTCCGCGTACAGAAGGAGCTCTCGTTTGGCAGCGGATATCAGGTGAAAGTTAAAGTAAGTGTTTTCAATGGCGAACACGATCTGCCGCTTTCGGTGAATTGGCCGGGGGGCGTGGGCGACCAGTCTTTGCCGTTGGCTGAAAGGAATAAATACAGCCGAGCCTTTTATGATCACGGCGATGGTATAACGACCGTGGCTGAGAAAAAGGTGAAAGAAAGCCAACTGATTCCCGGCCCTCTGACGTTTGCGGGCCTCGAAGATCTTTATTTCGCGGGTGTTTTCCTTCCTGACTCCCCGCAGGATGTCTTCCGCTTCACCAGCCGGAGCTGGATGCCGGAAGGATGGAAAGGCAAAGAGCCGCCACGCGCTCTTGAAGCTGCACTAGGCACGCCGCAATCCCGGCCGCTCTCATTTCGTCTTTTCATCGCGCCCAAAGTTCTGGACGTACTGCGGGCGGAAAATCCCGCGCTCGAAGATCTGGTGAATTTTGGCTGGTTCAGCTTCATTGCCAAGCCTATTTTCCTGGGGATGCGATGGTTTTATGATCACGCCATCCATAACTGGGGATGGGCCATTGTCATCCTTACCGTGCTGATCAATATGGCTTTCTTCCCCCTGAAACTCAAGAGCATCCGCTCCGCCCAGGCCATGCAGAAGATTTCACCGCAAATGAAGGAAATTCAAAACCGCTACAAACAGTATAAATTCAACGACCCGCGGCGACAGCGCATGAACCAGGAGATCATGGAACTTTACAAGAAGCACGGAGTCAATCCTCTCGGCGGGTGTCTGCCGATGGTAGTGCAGTTGCCGATCATCTATGGCTTTTACGAGGTGTTGGAGTCCAGCATCGCCATGCGCCATGCTCCCTGGATTTGGTGGATCAAGGATCTCTCGGTGCCCGATCATCTATATATTCTGCCTTCGCTGGCCATCGTCCTCTCGTTTATCATGCAGAAGATGACGCCCATGCCGACTGCCGACCCGGCGCAACAGCGGATGATGATGATTGCCCCCCTGGCGGTGGGTTTCATTTTCTTTGAGCTTGCGGCAGGTGTGACACTCTATTATTTCGTGTACAGCGCCGTAGCGATCATCCAGCAGGTGATCGTCAACCGTATTGCTCCGCCGCAAAATCCGGCGCAGGCAACGCCAGTGATGGGGAAGACACAGAATGCACCAGGAACCCGGAAACCCGCGACGGTGAAGAGCTGAAAAAAGCGCTTTTTGCCATGAACGGAGTTTACTGGTGCGGACCGATAATTCGCCTTAACGATCATGGAAACCCAAACCAAGCAATCTGGAATGGTATCGCAACCAGGGGTCGTCGAGGATAATCTCCGCAGAATCGAGGAATTCCTTAAGGAAATCATCCGCCTCAGCCGGCTTCAATTAACGGTGAGCATCCGCAAAGCCCCTTGTGAAGGGGAGTTGAGAGATGGACCGGAGTGGATCATTGACTTTGCGGGCCGTGACCAGGACATGCTGCTTGAAGCTCATGCCGAACTTCTGGACGCCCTTGGTTACATTGCTTCAAAGGCCGTGCGGCTCGATGAGGATCTCTATCGCAGGATCGCCTTTGACTGCCAGAATTATCGCAAAATTCGCGCCGAAGAGCTAAAACTGACCGCAAAATTGGCCGCCGAGCGCGTCGCGGGCTCTGGGAAACCCTTCGCCCTGCATCCGATGAGCGCCACGGACCGGCGATTAATTCATCTGGCCCTGAAGGACCAGCCGGGCGTGCGAACGGAAAGTCAAGGCATCGGTGCCACTCGACACATAGTGATCTTCCCTACCTCCAAGAGTTCATGAGTAACCCTTACCGCCCAGCGGGTTTCGCGCCCGCTCACCTCTCGCTTTTCGATGACTGATGAGACGATTGTGGCAATCGCGACACCTCCTGGCCGCGCGGGTATCGGCGTTATACGCCTCTCCGGTAACAGCGCCACGGAAATCCTCCAGCGGTTAATCCGGCTGCCCAACAATCCCCCCAAGACTCAGCACGCCACACGCGGAGAGTTTGTCGATCCTGCCTCCGGCAAGGTCCTGGACGAGGTGGTTGTCACCTCCTTCCGTAAACCTCACTCCTACACTGGAGAGGATGTTGTCGAAATTTCATGCCACGGGTCACCGGTGATCCTGCAATATCTCGTCGAATGCTGTCTTGGCCAAGGCGCACGTGCCGCTGAGCCCGGCGAGTTTACGATGCGCGCCTTCTTAAATGGGCGCATCGATCTCGCGCAGGCGGAAGCGATTCGCGATCTGATCGATTCCCGCACGCTCTTCCAGGCGCAGGTAGCCGCGCAACAGATGGGAGGATCTGTATCGGCGCGCCTGAAGCCTCACAAGGAGGCTTTGCTGAATTTCATCGCCAGACTGGAGGCAGGCATCGATTTTGCCGAGGATGACGTCCCCGTCGCCGGATGGGAGGAAATTTTGTCTGGTCTGGACCAAATCCAAGCTGGTTTGGGAAAACTGGTTGAGAGCTACCACTTTGGCCGCATTGTCCGTGAAGGGCTGAGCCTGGCAATCATTGGGCGGCCTAACGTGGGCAAATCCAGCCTTTTTAACCGCCTGTTGAATGAGGAGCGCGCCCTCGTGACTGAAATCCCGGGGACCACACGCGACCTGGTCACTGAGACTGTGAATCTGGGCGGTATCCCTTTGCGCCTAGTGGATACGGCCGGTATTCGAGATACTTCCGATCCGGTGGAAAAACTGGGTGTTGAGAGGTCTCATCAGGCCCTTGTGGATTCTGATCTGCGGCTGCTGGTGATTGATGCCTCGGAAGGTTGGACCGAGGCAGACAGGGATCTCCTTGAAAAGATCCGCCCACTTGGACCGGCGCTCGTTGCATGCAACAAATGCGACCTGTTGCCACGCCGTAATGGCGATGGAAGCCCAACACCCGTAAATCAGGCGGGCGGCGATGAAAAAGAGAACGTCTGGGTTTCGGCGCTGACTGGAGAAGGCATTCCACAACTGCGTGAGAAAATTTTCTTGCTTGCTGCTCCGTCACGCAATCCGGGCTCAGAAGGCGAATTGATCACCAATCTTCGCCACCAGCAGGCACTCAAGGAAGCTCTTGGCTCGCTTGCAAAAGCCCGTGAAGCTGCGATCAATCGCATGCCACACGAGATGTTGCTGCTCGACCTCTACGAAACCTTGCACGCACTCGATACGATTACAGGCGCGACCACGACGGATGATGTGCTGGGAGTCATCTTTTCAACATTCTGTGTAGGGAAATGATGGCGTTGAGTACGCCAAAGAAGCGAAGGATTTTACAAAAACAACGCCAGCACGCCGGTGGCGATGAGCACAATCGCCCAGATCAGGTCCAAGTTAAGCCACGCACGTCGAAGGATTGCAACGCCGAACTTCGCATAAACCAGAGACGCCACCAGCGCCATAACCGCAAGGTAGGCAAACGTATGAATCCCCACCGCTAGCAACCATAATGTCGGCTTCGCCAGAGCCGGGCCATGAAAGCCCGCAGGAAGAGGCATGGAATGCGTCATGCCGCCGGATGTCATGTGCGCGGCAGAAGGATTCGCGGGCCACGCCAGGATGATGGGGACCAACATCAAACCCGCGCCATGGCCGGATGCCATCAGAAAAGACCAGAGCGTGAGATCACGAAAACCTACCTGCATTCCCACCCAACGCGGATGCCGCGCCCGAAGGAGGCGAGACAGGCCAAAGCCTATCAGAACAATAGCCGCGACAATGCGCAGAAGAGAAATCGGAAGGGCCGCTTCGAGCGCCACCACCAGCGCTACGATCGCTCCTACAGAAATCAAGTGCCCCAGCACGAGGGGAGGGATGGCTTGCAGCACCGCCCTGCGCCGCTTCTCCTGCAACCCCAACGCCACCGCAAAAAGCCAGCCCATTCCGGGGTTCACGCCGTGGTAAGCGCCAAGCGCAAGCAGAGCGATCCAGGGCCAGCTTGCCTGCGCCGCGCTCATGAATAGCAGTAAGAATCGGAAGAAGAATCGCCTCCTTCCAGATGAACCTGATGAGCACGCACGCCGTCATCAAACTCCAGGAAGAAGTTCGAATCTATTGTCAATCCGCCCTGCGGAGATGCAATTGCCTTCGCCATCCAACTCCGGATGCCTTCGGGATAGAACTGCTCGTCCCAGGAGCGATAGAGCGAGTTTGTAAAATAAATTCGCCGCCCATCGCGGCTAACTTCCACCATCTGCGGACCGCCGTTCAACGGCCGTTGCGGATTTCGCGGATGCGCTGTGTGGCCGGCAATCCCTCCCAATCTCACCGAGCCTGCAAGTTTCGGATTAAACGGATCAGAAACGTCATATTGCCGCAACTCGCCGGTTGCCCAGCACGAAACGTAGAGCCAGCGATCATCCAGAGAGAGGTTAATATCCGTGATCAAAGGCGGGACTGCCTTAAACCCTTTCAAGAGCGGCGGCAAAGCATCCGCTTCAGCAGGCTCGGCAGGAATTTCGATGACTTTCTTCAGTCCCCACTTGCCGTTTTCACGATGCCAGAGCCAGACAGAAGCGGAAAGGTCTTTGAGCGAGACCACAACGCCTACAAAACCATAGGGCTTCGCCGGATCATGCGCCGGGCGCAGCTCCAGCACCATCTGCTGGTCTGAACCCACATCCAGCGCCTGCAACTGGCGCCTCCGACGCAGGTCCCAGACGTGGACATACCGGCCGTATTTCCCCTCAAACAGAAGTTCGGGCTTGATGCCGTCTTCCACCATTTTCGGCGTGCCCCATTCACTGGTGAGCATCGTATCGTGGCCCAGATGCCACCAGAAATCATAAGCCAGAAATTGCGGCCCACGATCCACTTCCCAACGACCCAGCACTTCAAAGGAGTAATGATCCAGAATAAATATGCCGCCTGGCCCATCGCCTTCAGGCGTGCCCAGAGCGCTCACGTAAATGCCATCCGGACCACAGTGGATCGTATGTGGCCGGGAGTACCCAGCCCGTGCCGCGACTTCTTCCGGCTCAATAACTTTCACGATCTGCGGCTTGCGCGAGTCAGGCTTGGTATCAATCACGTGAATGCGGGAAGAACGAAGACCCGGGACAATCAGATATCGGCGCTCAAGATGAGGATGAGGCGCATAGGGACACAGAGCCGAACTGCACGCATTCCATCCAAAATGATGCAATTCATCACCGGCTTTGGGCATCTCCACACGGCCAACCAGCGTGCTATAGGTCGGGGACTTGGGGTCGACATCGACGACAGCCAGCGCATCCGGGCGGCCGTTGCCATTGGCATTCAGCGTAGCGACATAAGCCAGCGTTTCGGGGGGCGCCTGCATGGCAAGACGCGCTGAAGGATAGAACGTGGGATCGGGTCGAAGCAGCATACTAAGATCACCTCCTTGAAGTAATGTGTGGGAGCAGCGCTCTGGCAGCGATCCATTGCGCCTTCCCTGCGGCTAGCGGAAGCCGCCATAAAACTTAGACTAGGATATTAAATCATCCGGGATGAATTTCAAAATGATTCTCATTTGGGGGTCTCGGACCATTTTGAAGAACCCTGAAGAGCGGATTGAAATTCTAAAGTTTCCTGCTGCCTCGGGTGGAAATCACTTTCTTCCCAGCAATCTGAATTGCCCTTCCAGAGTGCGCCCCTGGAGCGAGCTGTAGGTAAGGAAGTGGGGTGAGTCAATATTGCTATCCACTACAAATGGATTGTGCCGGTTCGTCAGATCGTTGAGACCGGCACGCAAGTCCCACTTAAAGCCGAACAAGGAGATTCTGCGTTCCAGCGCTGCATTCAGGGAAAAATAGGCCGGAAAGCGGCGCGCGCCGGGCGCGCCCACCAATTGTTGATTCTGGTTGAACACGTTGAACGGAAATCCCGTGCGCCAGTCAAGCGCATAGGCCAGATCAAACTTCTTCCACAAAGGAATCAGCCCCCATGACATCACGCGATTGGGCGAATCCCAAGGCAGCGGCCCGCCTTGTTGACCGGCAAAAATGGGGTTCTCCAACCCAAAATCCAAGACCGCATTGGAGCGCGCCCTCGAGCGCGTGTAAGAAGCGAGAAGGATATGGTCTCCTTGGAAGCGGTGGCGAAAAGTGAATCGGACAGCGTCATAGCGGTCTCTCCGGTCGTTTCTTAATTCATATGGGCCGCTCACAAGCCGCGGCTGCGTCGGAACTGTATTGAAATAAGCCCAGCCATCCTGTTCGCGCTTTTGCACATATTCAGCGCGGAGATAGATGGAGTGAGGGAATTTATGCTCCATTCCTGCACTCCAGTTCCAAACCCTTGGCTCTCTCAGATGGGGCGATAATTGGAAAGATGTTACAAGCGGGGGCCCGATTTGAACCATGCCGGATGGGTCGTAAAAATAATCCAGCCGCTCTCCGGCAAGCGGCCGGGTGATCAAAGCAAGATTGGTCGCATCGTTGTATAAGCCAATGCCAGCAGCGATCTTTGTTTCGTCCCGCTCGCCGGGTACGAAACTCAGCGCCAGTCGCGGCGATAAAAGTGGATTGTGGATCGTGTCATCCCAATCGAATCGTAGCCCGGGCTCAACCAGCAGACGCGACGCCAGAGACCATCGGTCCTCAACGTAACTGCTCACTTCAAAATTCCGGACGGCGAATGCTTGCCCGCCAAGAAAGGATACCCGGCGGAGAAGAGTCCCATTGTCGCGGTCAATCTGAAAAGGGTTTCGGAACAAGGCTTGATGATAGCGAATCTGGTCGTCCTCGGTTCCAAGTTCGATCTCATGCTGTCCCGCCCAGTGTCTGGGCGGAAGAAAGACGTGCACCATTTCCTCGATGCGGCTTGCCTCGGCGCGCGAAGTTTCAAAGTAGTTGCCGCTTACAGACCCTGGATACTGCACGTAAGTCATATTCCCCAGAGGCAGGCTGGCGTCGTGGAGTCGTGTCGCTCCAAGACCAACTTCCAGCAGTGTTTTGTTTGTGAAGAAGGCCTGGTCTTTCAGAGTCAGGATATACGTTCCGTGAGTTGAATTGATGGTTGATTCTAGCGGGTTGAAAGGCGAAAGCCCCTCGTGCGGGGCATGAAAGTGATTCATCAAAAAGCTGCCGGTGAGAATATTGGAAGACGTCAGATTCACCTGCGCCTTCGAAAGATTGCTGAACCGCAGCACGGTGTTCTGATCTGCGCCGGGAGGAAGTTCGTTGACGATGTTCAGCTCATACTCTCCGTCAAAACCGTCCATGAACCACGCCCTGCCTTTGTGCAATGGCCCGGAAAAAGTCATGCGGGGTGTCCAGTTGCTCAAGTGGAAGCCCCTGCGCTCTTCAAAACCTGGAAGAAAATTGATGCCAGCAAATCGAAAATGGTCATCGCCCATCCCGGATTCGAGAGCCAGAATTCCTCCAGAGGCCTTTCCATACTGCACAGGATAACGGCTGTCCTGCACGGTGACCGAGCGCAGAGCCTCCGGAGCAATGCGAACATTAAAAAAACTGGTGATCGGATCGGTGATATCAAAACCGTCCAGTTCGTCGTAAACCTGATTGGTGGCGGATCCGTCAATGTGGATCTGGCCGCTCGCGTCCTGCAACACGCCGGGGAGCAACGGAAGCGCATATCGGATGTCGCGCGGCACGGCATAGGGGAGATCAATGATTTCCCGGCTGTTCAATTGCTCGCTGGAAGTAGTCTGGGTAGGATCAATGATCGGCGGTGAATAGGTGACGCGCACGGATTCCACGTACTTGCGCTGATGATTGATCGTCACTTCAATGCTTCCAGTCTTACCCACGTGAACCTTGTCCACCGTTGCGGAGTAGAAGCCCTCCTTTTCCACCTGAAGTTGATAAAGACCTGCACTGAGTCTGAGAAACGAGACCCGACCGGCGTAGTCAGTTTCCCCTTTGAAAATCGCGTGCCCCCCGCCCTGGGAAAGCGTAAGTAGCGCGGAGGCAACTGGCACGCCATCTTCATCCACCACCTTGACCGTGAGGCTGCCTTGAAGACGCCGTGACTGAGAAGAAGCCGCAATGGAAAAGGCCCGACACATGCGATCCAGACGGATTGAAGGCCGGATGACCCAAGCAATGCTGCCGCTGCTTCCAGCTGAGCAGAGAAAAATAACCAGTGCTGCCGTCGGGAAATAAGCTCGCAGCACCAAATTTCTCACCGCTCTCCTGAACTGGCCAGGTTCTCGACTTCCCATGGCCCCATTTTCCCCCACTGCGGGGGCGAAAAACATGGCTCTCGAAAGAAACCTTCACTTCCGACTCAGGAGAGAGGTTGAACGAAAAGTCAGCGGCTGACTGTTATCGAGGGTAATCGCGATCTACCTTTGGTTGTCGTGTTGAATAATATCGGCGTGGGGCTCGATGGCCCGCAGTTCGAACGAATCAGTGAATACTTCAGAAGGGGCACCAGGATGCTGAAGCTATCTGACGATTTGAAATCCATTGCTCATTGATCCTGGTGATGAGTGGGAGGAATTTTTAAACGCGACGATCAGCAGTATTTTTGCGAATTCTGAGCCGCTGGGGTCGCTGGATTGACAGAGCTCCTGCGCAGCAAACTCGCATGACGCTGGAAGGCCTTGGCACCGATATCGTGCCGATATTGCATGCCCTCAAAACTGATTTTGCTCACCGCTGCGTAAACCTGTTGAATGGCAGCAGACAGGTCCTCCCCGGTTGCCGTGACGCCCAGCACCCGGCCGCCGGTGGTGATCAACTGATGATCCCTGAAGGCCGTGCCTGCATGAAATACCTTGACGCCGCCCATGGTTTCAGCCAGATCGTAGCCGGTAATCGTCTTACCGACTACTGGTTTTCCGGGATATCCCTGGGAAGCCAAAACAACGCAGACGGCTGGATTAGGACTCCAGTGTGCTTCGTGTGCCCCAAGAGTCCCCTGGTGAGTAGCGGAAAACAATTCCACCAAGTCGCACCGCAGCCGCATAAGAATGGGCTGCGCCTCAGGATCACCCAGGCGGACATTATACTCCAGCACTTTCGGTCCTTCGCGCGTGATCATCAAGCCGAAGTAGAGAAATCCTCGAAAGAGGATTCCCTCCTCTGCCATTCCTGCAAGAGTAGGATGCACAATCCGTTGAAGAACTTCAGCGCGTAGACCTTCATTGACGAGCACGTCATCGCTGAAAGCTCCCATCCCGCCGGTATTCGGGCCCTCATCATGATCAAGCAGCGGCTTGTGATCCTGCGAGGGGGGCAGAGGCAGAATGCTGCGGCCATCGGTAAGCACAATGAAAGAAAGTTCCTCGCCCACCAGGGCCTCTTCGATCACCACGGAGTCGCCAGCGCGGCCAAGGATCTTTCGCCGCATGAAATTATCCAATGTCTGCTCGGCTTCTTCATGGGTCTTCGCAACCACCACGCCTTTTCCGGCGGCAAGGCCATCCGCCTTGATGACAACCGGCAGCGCAAACTTTTTCAGCGCCTGAATGGCCTCGTCGAATTCCTGCGCCGTCGCAAAACGTGCGGTCGGAATGCCTCGACGATGCATAAACTGTTTGGCAAAGACTTTGCTGCTCTCAAAACACGTGGCCGCCCGTGTCGGCCCGATAATGGCCAGCCCCGCCTTCTCAAACACATCGACCACGCCTGCGGCCAGCGGCGCCTCAGGGCCAACAACCGTCAGATCCGCCTGCAGCCGTTTGGCCAAATCGAGCATCTCTTCGGGATTCGAAAGATCAACAGGAAGGCATTCTGCCTCCTGTCCGATTCCCGCGTTTCCCGGAGCACAGTAGATTTCTTCAGTTAACTGGCTTTGCCGCAGCTTCCAGCTCAGCGCGTGTTCGCGACCGCCAGAACCCAGGACCAGAATTTTCATAGAAATGCGATACAGTACTGGGATTCATCCTGTTTTGTCAATCCGCAAGTGTATCTCAAATGCGACTCTCCGCAAACGGTAATCCGAAATGCTGACTTCAAAGTGGGAATGTTTTCCGGCGGACTTATCGCTTGAAAGGTTTTGCGGAGAGTATTTTGCCGCCTTCCTGGACCGTGTAGGTTGAGTTCGCTTTCAGAAATCTCAGTTCGTCCTGGTGGCCGCTGGGCCATTCGATCTGAATGTTTGTTGCCTGATCTTCCTTCCCCAGACCAAAAGTCAGTGTCAGTTCGCTCTGAGAGCAGTAGCTCGATCCGGAATGCACTCTCTGTTCATTGACACCCGCAGGGGTTTTCAGGCGCACTCGCGCGCCGATGCCATCGCGGTTCGAACGCGTCCCCACCGTTTTGATGCGGATGGAGTTATTCTGAGTGCCTCCTGCATTGCGATAAAGGCGGGCCGGGCCGCCATTCGTGGTGAGCAAAATATCCAGAGCGCCGTCATTATTGATATCCGCATAAGCCGCGCCGCGCGCAACCAGTTTCTGGGTGAAACCCAGCGCCCTGCCGACACTCTGAAAATGGCTGTGGCCTTCATTGTGAAAGACCAGCGGAAGCTCAGCGTAGGTTACCTGCGGCTGCACGCGGTTAATATCAGGTTCAATGTGGCCGTTCGCCACAAAAAGATCCTGAAGACCATCAAGGTCATAGTCGAAGAAAAAGAGACCGAAGGAGAGCGAAAGAAGGCTGGCGCGGCCTACTTCAGAAGAAGGTGCGATATCGATGAAAAAGCGATTGCCTTCGTTGTGATAGAGGCCCAGCATCTGGTTTGAAAAATTCCCGACGGCAAGACTGGGATGACCTGAATCGTCAAAATCGTCCGCATCGATGCCCATGGCGCCGCGCGCAATGCCATCCTCACTAAAAGCGATGCCCGCCTCAACGGCCACCTCCGAAAATGTACCGTTGTGATTGTTGCGGTAAAGCTTGGTGGGTTGCGTGTCGTTGGAAACGGCAAGGTCGGGCCAGCCGTCGTTGTCATAATCTATTATCGCAACGCCCAGATTTTTTCCAGTCGGATCGTAAATGCCAGCCTTGCCTGTAACGTCCTCAAACCGGCCGTTGCCGAGGTTATGAAACAGCCGGCACGTATCGCCCGGATAGGCTTCCGGCGTGCAGTAGGATTTGTTGCGTCCATCGAGTGAACAATAGATATCGGTCTTCTCCGACCACTTCACGTAGTTGCACACAAAGAGGTCCAGCCGCCCGTCTTTGTCGTAATCCACCCAGGCAGCACTGGCTCCGAAGCCGGTGTTGTCCACGCCGGCGCTCTTTGTGACATCTTTAAAAGTGCCGTTACGCTCATTGTGAAGCAGGCGAGATTCGCCCAGGCCGGTGATATAAATGTCGTCGTAGCCGTCATTATCATAGTCTCCGACCGCCACGCCCATGCCATACATCTCGATCCCGAGCCCCGCTCGCTGAGTGACATCTGTGAAGGTGCCATTACCGTTATTGCGATAGAGTTTTTGTGTCGTATGCCGCCGGAAATGCCCTGGGAAATCTTTGCCCTGAATCAGCAGGATATCAGGAAGCCCGTCGTTGTTGTAGTCGATGAACGCACAGCCGGAGCCCATAGTCTCGGGGAGATAACGCTTCCCGAAAGCGCCTGTGTAGTGAATAAAGCGGATGCCTGCCTGGCGTGTGACATCAAGATAGCGAATGGGCTGGGTCTCAGGAACTGCGAAAGCGGCAATTTGTTCCAGTCCGCCGGCAACAATCGCGGCCAGTGAGCCTTTCAGAAGGTTGCGACGGGTAAGATTAAATTCTGGCTTCAATACGACTGGAAACCTCCCTGGGAAGACCTCAACCGTCCGGCATAAGCCTGACGACGGGATAACATTTCTTTGGCTTTGCGTGCGGCGCGGCGCGTTTTTGACGACAATCCGCCTCCATTCAGCGCTGCATTATGTTCTGCGGTGCCGGTCGGATTCAAGCCCGCAAGCGCTATCGACGTATGCTCGTGGATCGGTTGGGCCTCATTATTATCATCCGGATGCGAGAGTTTATAGGGACCGGTGATCGCCACCGACGCCTCATAAGCCTTGAAGCGCAGGTAGAGCTTCTCCTCTCGCGCAGCCAGTTTATCATCATTCAAACCTCGATAGCAGAGCATCAAGTTGTAATGAGCTTCCAGGTCTTCCGGATCAACGCTTAAAGTCTTGTCATACTGCTCGATGGCCTGTCGGTATTTGCGTTGCAGGAAAAGCAGGCGTCCCATCTGATTTCTCACGACACGATCGTAAGGGTAACGTTCGGCGGCCAGAGCAAACTGATGGTAAGCCTGCGGGTATTCACCATCTGACTTGAGTGCAAGTCCGTAAAAGTAGTGCGCGCTTCCGAGCTTCGGATTGAGTCTCAACGCCCTAAGCAGCAAGGGCTTTGCAGCGTCCGTATTCCCTTCCTGAATCATGGCGCGGGCCACATTCACCCAGCCGTCCGCATAGTTCGGATCAAGTCTTGTGACGACTCGAAAAGCCCGCTCGGCACCCTTCAAGTCGCCCTGCAACAGTAACCCGATTCCATAATCATTCCAGCGATCACGGTCTCCGGAGTTGAGGGCGATATCCTCGACAAAAGGAGTTTCACCTCGAGCTGCGCCGGCCGCTACCGGCAGCGTAATGCTCTTCTCGGCGATGATGACGATCGGCACATTTGGAATCTGTTTGTATTTCGCAGCCACGTCAGACAGATTGCCGGTAAAACTCCAGCGGCTGTCATCATAGTTATAGCTGGTTCCCAACCGGGCGCTGTTCGGGTCATGGACGCCGACAAAAGCCCATTGGGTGTACCACCACCGGAACTTGCGGTAATTGAGTCTGGCGGTCAGCGTGATTTCATCCCCGCAATTCTCAGGTATTTTCAGCCGGTAATGAACCGTGTCCGCCGCGCCAGGCGGAATGAGGTGCGTGTAAACCACCGCGCGCGTAAACCACGTGTTGCGCTTATTAATAAGATTGCCGTGCGCGTCGAGCTGTTCAGAGCGGTAAAAATGCGCCTCGGGATCAACCGGCCCTCGGCCGTTATCCGCCACCGCGCCGCTCCAGAAGATGATGTGTCCTCGATTATCCTTCGCCTGGAGCTCCAGCCAGCAATCGTAGGCGTCAACCGTACCGCCCGGGAAGAAATGCCCAAGCTTCAACGTGCGTACGACCACTTCCACCCGTACGGTTTGCCCGCGATGAAGTGTCACTTTTGCCCTGCCCAGCGGAGCGATCAGCCTTGCAGGCTGACCTACGGTCATTACAGAAGAGCGCATGCCCGCAGACGATTCTTCGCCTACCGCATAAGTAGTGGCCAGTTGAGGAGTCTCCGGCATCCCAGGCGCTTTCACGTTGCCTGGCCCCATGTGGCTGGCGGAAGGCTCTTCGGCTAGCGCGAAGATATCCACGCTGAGAGAACCCTTCAGGAAATGCTCGACAGCGGCGATTTGCGATTCGTCCCCATAGGACATGGGAACCGCCGTATTAGCGGCTGCGAAACGATGGGAATGGACGTAGCCGTTTGTATTCCCGAAATCGTTCGACCGCACCAGGGGCATGTGGCAATCCACACAGTTCTGCGGTTTGGGAGGATAATAAAATGATCGTGCGCCCAGCCAGTCCGTCCCGCTCGCTTGCCAGTTATCGTATTCATCGAATCCCCGCAGCCAGCGATAGTGATTCACAGCGACATCCATGTGTACTTTATGGCAGGCCGAACAGAACAGAGCTTGCTGCTGCCGTTCATAGTGGAAGGGCTTGAAAAAGACGCTGCGGTGAGATTTGGGATCGAGCCGGACAACCGTGTAATGCAAAAACCGAATCACCGGGTTCTGGCTCTCTGCGTAAGCGGCGAGCGCAGGATACTCCATCACGAAGTCAGCCTGGCCCATGGTGCTGCCAACATGAATGATGCTATGACATGAAATGCAGGTCAGCCCCGCCTGACCGGCGGGTGTGTCTTCAATTTCACGAATGGGATACTTTTGCATATAACCCGTCAAAGCCAAAGCCTGATCGTGACACCCGCCACACCAGAGCGAAGGCTTAATGCCGACTGTATCCTGCATGTATTCGATGGATCTGCGATACCACTGATTGTTGAACGACGAATAGTGGTGCATCGAGCTGTACCACTGGCGGTAGATATCCGGATGGCAAGGCTGGCAGGATTTTGCGTCCATAAAGTACTTCTGCGGCAGCGGCTTGCCGGTATTCGTCTCGATTGAGCTCGGAAATGTGAAATAATTTGAGCCCCCCCCTTCCTGACTCATGCTGAGGGGTGGGGTCGACGGGTTGCGGATGATGTATTCGGGATTTTGGAAGAAGTGATGAGCAGCAGCCGCCCCCCCATAAAAAAGCGCGCAGGCGGCCAGCCCCCAAAAACCCCACCGCCATGCCGCCAAAGCAGATGAAGAATTCTCTGGTTGCATTTCGGCCGCTGCTGCAGGACCCAGCTTGCGCACCCATTGCCGCAGCAGAACCAAAACGACGAACAGAGCAGCCACTGCAAAGCCTACATGAAAATAGAGAGCCAGGGAGTGGCGGCGCGTCATTCCCACAGCAGTCAGATAAATTCCAGAAACCGTAGCGGCGAGTGCCAAGAAAATCAGCGCCATGCCGATTCGGTGCTTGAAATCCTCCCCGCGCCGGGAAATAAAGAGAGCCAGCGAGGCCGCTGCAACGATCCCAAGCAGCGGATGAATAAGGCTGTTGATAACGTAAAAAAGGTCAGGCGTGGCAAAGGCAGCCAGATAGGCACTATTCAACGCCAGGACAAGCCCGACGATTAAGAGCAATCTTCCACTCTTATCTTTCATCCACGTCATCAGCGATTCGTTCTTTCTGGCAATTCAAGAACCACTTTCGGTTCGCGGCGGTCACACGCAGGCTCAGGATTTGCGCTACGCCTCCCTTACCTCTACCCCCCTGTAAGAAGATGGGTTCCCAGGTTGCTTCTCCCGGCGCTGCAACGGATTCTGCAAGCCCAGCGACGCTACTTAGACGACCCCTCAGAAGGGTGGGGGTAGCGTAACGGAGATGGCGATTTGTTGCAAGCCTGAAATCATAGCTAATTGCCGGTTTTTTCAATTACTTCTATCCATTTTTCTTACGAGGTTCATTTCTTCACAATGACTGAGAGTCGCAGAGATCAGGTCGTTCGTTCGCTATACGCATGCCCGTTCAAACAACTGAACCAACTGCCGTTGTAATATTGTCCTATTTAACCCACCCTATCCCCCTCCGTATCCAAAGAAGAGGATTTACAATTCCCGCCTCTGTCGTTGAGCCAGCCCAGAGATCCGCTTTGTCCAATTACGCTTCAAAAAATGACGAACAATTTCCCTGTTTTCTGCTTAAGTCTTTTTTTTCTGTCAACTGCGCGAAACAAACAAATTGATTTAATAATCCTTTTAGATTCTTTAAGATACATGAGATTTTGGAAATTGTTGTAAAACAAGAGCGAACAATAAGCCAAAACTGTCTTTGTTTTCAATGAACTAGCTTATTTTTACCACTCGCCAAACCTAAACATTCTCTTTTTTCGCGGCCAAGTGGATTTCTTGTGAAAATGCCAATGGCAACTGTCGCTTCCCAGTGACTCGGCGCCTTTCATCAAAAGAAATGATCTTCCTCCGCGGAATCGAAAGTTCGTCTTTAATCGAGGGGAAAGTTGCCTGCGGGCACGTTGGAGGGAAGAACCGCGCACCGCGATTTACTGAGAGATTACCACCATTTCTGCACTTCGTCAAACTCTGCTATACTTGAGGCTTGCAGGTTGGAGCTCAGGATTCCTTCGTAACTCCCCCCATTCCAGTCACTCAGAGAGGTTTTAAGATTTATGGCGAGTTCGTGCGAGATCTGCGGCAAAAGGCCCATTTACGGCAATCGCATCAGTCACGCCCACAATGTTACTTCCCGCCGCTGGAAACCCAACCTGCGCCGGGTCAAGGCTGTGGTAAACCGAGCCCACAAAACGCTGATGGTCTGCACCTCGTGCATCCGAAGCGGTCGAATCGCCAAGTGACCCCTGCCGAGCATTACAAATTTTTGCCCTTCATGCTGATTCCGCTTCCATCTTGAACACCCATGCCTGCTTGCAAGGCTTGTTTTCCGTGACCTGTTGGGGAATCTCAATCACTAAGCTTTGCCCCCTCTGCTGCCACTGCAAGGGTTGCTTCACGCCGAGCATGAACACAGCCGATCCCTGTGCAGGTCGCACTGACTGGAGAACGAAATTACTTCCAGGCCAGATGGTGCTGATAGCGTAAACGTATCGGTTATCCTTGCTGCGAGTGAACCAGATGTGGTCGCCTTCGCGGATGATTTCTCGCGGGCGTGTGTTGTAAATCGCTTCGCCATTGACTTTCAACCAGTTCCCCAAGTATTCCAGCCGCTCGACGGTTTCCTGCGGCCATCGCCCGTTCGGCATGGGACCAAATCCTACCTCGAAATTGCCTCCCTTGGCTGTTATACCAATCAGGCTCTCAAGAATCCACTCCGCTGGCTTGTAGATGTCGTTCGGCAGGTACGAAAAGGCTTCGCCGCAGGGGTAAATAACCTTCCACAGACCGTGTGACGGTCCTTCCGGTATCGTTCGCTCGGGAGTATAGTAATCCCCATAGGCTCCGATGCCGCGATTTCTCATGATGATCTGCGGTTGCAGATTCCTGACCATCATTGCGATCTGTGCCATGTCTTTCGCCGCCGCTTCCGGCCAGCCGATATCAAAATCCAGGTAATCAATCCGACCATACTCCGTCATCAATTCCTTGAGCTGTTGTCGCTCATGATCAATAAAAGTCCGCCAGCGTTCCGGGTCGGATTGCGGCGTGAAGCCAGGATCATAGTATTGATTAAAAGGGTCCCACGCAAAGGCAGGATCATGCCAATCGACATGCGAGTAGTACAATCCGACGCCTAATCCCTTCTTCCGACCCGCTTCGACGACCGCCCGCACAATGTCCTTTCGATAAGGTCCGTCCATGATGCTGTAATTCAGATTCACAATTTCATAATGCTCCACCCCGTGACTGAAGCCTTGGGGTGTCAACCGGATCGATTTCTGAACGGTCTTCGTAGGCCACATACAGAATCCATCATGGTGCTTGGTCGTGAAGGTGAAAAACCGGATCCCCCCGCGTGCAAAAAGATCCATCCAAGCATCGGCATCGAAGTCAGTGGGATTGAAAAACTGATACAACACATTGTAAATGTTCCAGAATTCTCGATTCGCTCCGGCCAACGCCCAGGATGCATCACTGCCGATCATGCAATAAAGGCCCCAGTGGATACGGATACCAAATTTCAAATCCTTAAAGGCTTCAATGGCCGAATCCGGCGCGTGACGATAGCTGGGAATGACCGTTTGCAACCAGCCACGCTGCATCGCTTCTCGATCCAATGCCTTTGCAAGTGCTTCATATCGGCTCTCTCCACCGATCGATTCTGTCTCCGGTTGTTGTGCCCTCATGTCATGGGGAAAACTTTCCATTTGCCCAAACCCATAGGCAGCACCAGCGACCGCAAGCGATTTACTCAGAAAAAGACGGCGATGCATTCTGCCTTTGTACCCTCCTTACAAGTTCGAAAGTTCCTGGGATTTCCCTGTCTCGAACGCGGATTCTAACGGTAAAGGGCTTACGGCCGTTCCGTCGGCTCGTGGCTCTCATTTCAGGTGAGTCAGCATCCAACCCTGGCTAGTCTTCCCATCCCTTAGGTCTCCCAAGACCTACTTCAAGCCTCCGTATAACACAATCAGAACATAATCAACATAAAAAAGACGCTTTCTTGCCCTGGAAGATCAGCGCACAGAATAGGCAACCAAACTTGAGCACTGAAGTGCGGGTTGGAGTGTAAGTCAGACCTTCAGGAGTTCATCACGCGCCGCACCTGGTAAACGCCGTCTATTTTGCGGAGAGAAGACATAATCTGATTCAGGTGCTGCACATCGAAGATGTCCAGCGTCACCTCAATCGAGGCGCGATCCTCGCCCGTGCGAGCCTCGATATTCTGAATATTCGAGTGGACATCGCTGATCACCGAAGTCACCTGCGCCAACAATCCCTGCCGATCTGCTGTATCCAACGTCAGCTTCACGGGATAGAGATTCTGTCGGGAGCCTGCCCATTCGACGTCAATACGCCGTTCGGCATCGTAAAGCAGGTTCTCCACGTTGGGGCACGAGCGCGAATGAACGGCAATACCTTTCCCTCGCGTCACGTAGCCGATAATTTCCTCTCCCTGAATCGGGTTGCAGCACTTGGCCAGATACACCATCAGATCGTCATGACCATGAACTTTGATGGAAACATCGTGACCTGCCCTGGGAGGTTGAGGCGCGGCAGCGCCCGTTTTTGAGGGCGGCTGCATCTCAACCTTCACAGAAGGAAAGAGTTTTGCCAGGATCTGGCGCGCGGAAAATTTCCCATAGCCGATTCCGGCATGGAGATCATCCAGGTGGCGGCAGCCGTATTCCGCGGCCACCCGCCCGACGAGTTCTTCCGCGGCATCCTTGAGGTTCAAGTCGTATCGGCGCGCCTCCTTCTCGAGGAGCTTCTTCCCAATCTCAACCGCCTCGCGCCGCTCCGCGACATTAATCCAATGCTTGATCTTATTGCGCGCCCGCGAGGTCTTCACCACCGCCAGCCAGTCGCGGCTGGGATGATGCCCAGCCTGCGTGATGATCTCGATGACGTCGCCGTTTCGCAAATGGGATTTCAGCGGCACGATGCGCCCGTTCACCTTGGCGCCAACGCAGCGATGACCCACTTCGGTATGGATGGCATAGGCAAAGTCAATCGGCGTCGCGTCCCGCGGCAACACAATGACTTTGCCCTTGGGCGTGAACGTATAAACTTCCTCCGGATAGAGATCAATCTTCAACGTGGAAAGGAACTCTCCCGGGTCCCGCATTTCCCGCTGCCATTCCACCAGGTGGCGCAGCCACGCAAACCGCTCCTCGTCTTTCGGGCTCATGCGATGGCCGTCTTTATATTTCCAGTGTGCAGCGATGCCTTCCTCAGCCAGGCGATGCATTTCTTCGGTTCGGATCTGAACCTCAAAAGGCTGGCCATGCGGGCCAATGACCGAGGTGTGAAGGGACTGATACAGGTTGGGTCTTGGGATGGCGATGAAATCCTTGATGCGGCCTGGAACAGGCCGCCAGGTGTTATGGACCACGCCCAGCGCTGCATAACAGTTCTTGACGGAATCGGTGATGATGCGCACTGCCAGAAGGTCATAGACCCGCTCAATCGAAATTTGCTGGCGTTTCATTTTCTGCCAGATGCTGTATAGCCGCTTGATTCGCCCTTCCAGCCGGGCGGGGATCTTATGTTCCTGCATCTTGGCCTCGACCTGGGCGCTGACCTCGGCCAGGAATTCCTCGCTTACTTTGCGACGGCTTTCCACCGCCCGCTTGACCTCATCGTAGGCTTCGGGTTCCAGGTATTTGAAAGCCAGATCCTCCAAGACGCCCCGCATCTTCCCCATTCCGAGACGGTGAGCGATCGGCGCATAAATTTCGAGAGTTTCTCGTGCGATCCGCTCACGTTTTTCCGGCGGCAGGTAGTTAAGCGTCTGCATGTTATGAAGGCGATCCGCCAGCTTGACCAGTACCACGCGGATATCATCCACCATGGCAAGCACCATCTTGCGGAGATTCTCCGCCTGCTTATCCTCCGGACTGAAGAACTCAATGCGGCTGATTTTCGTAACCCCTTCAACGATTCGCGCCACTTCAGGACCGAATTCCTGACGCACCTGATCGATGGTGGCAGGGGTATCCTCAACCACATCGTGCAGCATACCTGCCGCCAGGCAGACCACATCCAACCTCATGTCAGCCAGGATGTTGGCGACTTCAAGTGGATGCGAAAGGTAAGGCTCGCCGGAAAGGCGCTTCTGGGCCTGGTGCTCCCGGGCACTGAACTCATAAGCCTTGCGCAGAAGCGTGAGATCATCCGCCGGACGCGAAGCTGCAACTTTCTGAAGGAGTTTATCAATCTGCAACATCGACATCTCTTGGTCTCATTCTAGGGCAGGCTCAGACTGGGTTCAAGCAAGCATCTTGGAATCACAGGCGCAACTTGCAGTTCCTCAGGCTCTTGAACCCAAATCAAATGATAAAAAACAGAAAAGCCTCGGCGACGACACCGAGGCTTTTACAGAACTTCGTTTTTCAAGATTTAGGCGTTGCTTTCAGCGTGGGAGGCTAGCTCGCGCTCGGCTTGGCTTTTGCGGCCGCCGCTTTCATCAAAGCAAGCGCCTTCTGCGTCAATTCATCCGCTTTCTTCAGGTCAGCTTGCCTCGCCTCTTCCGTCGGCTCCAGATCCGCTTTCTGCCGATACATCAGATTCAGATAGGAATAGGCGTTCCCATCGTTCGGCTTAAGTTCAATCGCCTTTTCCAGAGACTTAATGCCTTCGTCTACCAGCGATTCGTTCTGCTGGGCCAACTCTTCCCGCGCTTTTTTGGGAAGGGGTGGCAGCGTGTCAGGATTTGCAGGATTCTTCGGAACCGTCAGGTTAAGCTTCTGCCGAAGCTCCATCTGCCGCTTGGCGCATGGAACCCAGTCCAACACTCCAATCCAATAATAGGGGTCCGGGTTGTTAGGCTGAAGCTTCATTAATTCCAGTTGATACTGCTTCGCCTTGTCGAAATTCTTCATCTCATAATAAATCTGAGCGATGCTTCCCAGGGCATTGGTGTTGTTGGGGTCAATCTGCAAGACTTCTTCGTATGCCTTGATGGCCTGATTGCCGATCTTGAGGTTGTCCGCGCTCTCCCCGCCTGGAACATACTGCTGAGCATATGCTGTTGCGAGATAAAGCCGGGCAGTGATCAAGGATGGGTCGAGCGAAACAGCCTGCTGGAAATGGTCCACGGCCTGCGCAAACTGTGCATTTCGAAAGGCGATTACGCCCTTATTGAGCTGGTCACGCGCCTTGAGCTTGTTGCATCCGGTTGAGAGCCCCACCAGCAGGAGCGCGATACCCACTGGGGCAAACTTATAGAGTTTCATATGGAATCCTCCATCCATTGGCCGAAGAGCGGGGATTACTGGTTTTCGAGCTGCTTGGTGATCAGACCGATCTTGTCTACTCCCGCGCCATGGGCGATATCAATCACCTGAGCCACCGTCCCAAAAGGTATATTGGGATCGCCCTTGACAAACATGATTCGCTCGTTGCGGGTCTTGAAAATATTTTCCAGACGATTTCCAAGGTCCTGCATGGTAACGGGCGTCTGGTTGATCGCAATCTGTTGATTCGCGTCGATCGTCACCACGACCGTTCGTTCCAAGACCGCCTCGTTCTGCTTCTTATTCTTGTTCGGCTGCGGAACGAGCGCGCTCAACCCGTGGGGCGTGCGGGGAACGATGATCATGAAAATGATCAATAAGACGAGCAACACGTCAATCAACGGCGTCACGTTGATATCGTTCATGGGGCCGCCCTTCTTACCAACGGCCATTGCCATAGAGATACCCTCCTCAATCCGGGAACGACCCAGATTGCGTCAAGTGAGTTATGGAGTTGCGGAAGGTGGAACCCCCGGCCGGCGCTCGACCTTTTCGGTGAGCAGACCCAGATCCTCTACGCCTGCCGCCCGGATATCGTCCACCACACTGGTCACGTCACCATACTTGGCGCGAGCATCACTTCTTAGATAGACCGTCTTATCGAGCTTGTTTTCGATCTGATCCTTGACTTTGCTCGTCACCTCGTCCGCATTGATCACTTTCGAGCCCAGGTAAATTTTCCCGTCGCGCGTAATGGCAATGACAACGGCATTCGTCTTATTGGCATTGGCCATATCAACCGCATTGACCGCCTTCGCCATGTCCACGCTCACCCCTTTTTGCAACATCGGGGTGATCACCATGAAGATGATCAACAGGACAAGCATCACGTCCACCAGCGGGGTAACGTTGATGTCCGACACTTCACTGGGTGCTTTGCCGATGACAGCCATTACTTCTTCCCCCGTTCGGTCCGCTTAATAAAGTAGTCGATCAGCTCCGATGAAGAGTTATCCATCTCAACATCGAAGGCTTCCAGCTTGCTGCTGAAGTAGTTATAGAGCCAAACGGCCGGAATTGCAACGAGAAGGCCAATGGCCGTGGTAACCAGAGCCTCGGCGATGCCGCCGGCGACCGCGCCCAACCCGGTTGTATGTTCGGCTGAAATGCCTTCAAACGCGTGGATGATGCCCAGCACCGTTCCGAACAAGCCCACGAACGGAGCCGTGGAGCCTACCGTTGCGAGCGCCGGAACGCCTCGCTTCAATTCCGCGTGTACGATGGCCGAGGCCCGCTCGAGAGCCCGCTTGGATGCTTCAATTTCTTCCCCGGAAATCTCCGCAGTCGCCTGATGCGCCTGGAATTCCTGCAAGCCTGCCGTAACGACTTTGGCTAAATGGCTTCGCTTGTTCTGCTCCGCGATCGCAATCGCTTCATCAATTTTGCCTTCCTTTAAAGCACCCGCCACCGCCGGCGCAAAAAGCCGAGACTGCTTGCGCGCCGCCTGAAAGGCAATGTAGCGGTCAATCATTACCGCAATCGACCAGGCCGACATGATGAACAACACAATCACGACCGCACGCGCCGGCCAGCCCATGGAATGCCACATGCTCATCGGGTCAAAGCCCACCGCGCCCTGTTCCTGAAATAACCAAACTCCTAAAGCAAGGAATTTCGCCCCAATCATAATGTTTTATCCTCCTGAAAAGGTTGTTAAAAAATCAGATTCTGTAATGAACCCCCACCCTTCAGCAAACGCCTCAGCATGCTTGCTGAAAGCCGGCGGTTCATCACTCCCGGCCCTTTCGCTACCTCACTCGAAGGTGCGGGTGAGGGAGAAAGAACCCCGCGATGTTGTTAATCCGAAAGCGTGAAATTCACATCGATCTCAGTGACCACTTCCACTGGAACGCCGTTCAGCAATGTCGGCTCATATCGCCATTGCTTCACCGCATTTAAGGCAGCCTGCACCAACAAGGGGTGGCCGCTTAAAACCTTCAGGTCCTGAATCGTGCCATCCTTGCTGATCACCGCTTCTAGCCGAACAACGCCCTGAATGCGCGCCATTTTGGCCAGTGGGGGATAGACAGGCATCGGCCGGTAGATCGCTTTGGCCGCTTCCACCTGGCCACCGACGCGAATTCGCGTCGGCACTTTGGGCTTTGGTGGCGGTGGCGGAGGGGCTCCGGTGCCAAGACCGCCCAGCACGCCTCCGATGACTCCACTTTCGCTGCCTCCCGGAACCCCACCGGGAACTCCTCCCACCACCCCAGCCGTAGTGGGCGGCTCAGGTTCATCTTTAATCTGCTTAATCGTTTTGGGGATAACCGTCGGCGCTTTCATCAAGTCTTGCACCGACACTCGATGGACCACCACCTTGGGCGGAGCAGCCGCAGGGGGCGGAGGCGGAGGTGGCGGTGGGGGCGGAGCCGCCAGGAAGGTCATCAGTTGAGCCTTCGGCAGCGCCTGAGTATAAATCAGGGGGATCAGGACCATGATGCCCACTGCAATTCCATCGATAATGTAAGCAATGGGCATGGTGGCTCTTTTCCAGTTTTTGGTCTTGTTCGCCGTGTAAATCAGATAAACCAGAAATCCCACAAAGCTGAAGATCAACGTCACGATAAACCACAGGGTTGTGCTGAACCCTGATCGGCGCGAGTCTGCATAAACGTAGCAAAGCATCAGCGCCGTTAAAAACAAGGGAACGAACCCGAAAACAACTCCTTGAACATATAGTGCCGTGTGCGACTCAGGACGCCCAAAGACTAACGAACCGACGAAATACCAGACAAGGAAGCCCAACACACCCACCACGACCGAGATGATCCAATGGATCACGCCCAGGACCGGCGCCCGTTCCGGCGAAGAATCAAGCAATGCTTGGTCAAACATGGGTGAATCCTCCCAGAATAGTTACAATGCGCTTCATCGAAACAAAATCGTCTTTCACCTGCGCACGCCCGCCGGCTCACGTTTCGTCCGCCTGTCTTTACCAGCCGGCGGTGGGGCGGAAGGAGGGGCAACCGCCTTTTTCAGCCCTCCGCCGCCATAAGCCGTCGCTCGCGCCCGATCCTCCCAATACAGCACCAGCGGGCTGGCGATGGCGAAAGATGAATACGTGCCAATCACCACGCCCACCACCAGGACCAAAGAGAAGCCGTGGATCACTTCTCCGCCAAAAAGAAAAAGCGCCAGCACGGCAATAAATGTCAAGCCTGAAGTCAGAATCGTCCGGCTTAGCACCTGGTTAATGCTGCGGTTAACCAGATCGCGAAAATTCTCACGCTTATTCAAGTGCATGTTTTCGCGGATACGATCAAAAGTCACGATCGTATCATTCATCGAATAGCCGATCAGGGTCAGGAACGCAGCAATCACCGTCAACGTAATTTCCTTATTCAACAGCGAAAAAATTCCAAGCGTGATAATGACGTCATGAAACGTTGCAATCACGGCGGCGACCCCGAATATTAACTCAAACCGGAACCAAACGTAAACCAGCATCGCCGCCAGGCCTGCCAGCACAACGTAAAGCGCCTGCTGCCGCAGCTTCGCTCCCACCTTCGGCCCCACGATCTGGGTATTGAACACGGAAAACTGAGAAAGATAGAAATCTTTTTCCAGATCAGAAATCACCTGGTTCGTGACCCCCGGCACCGCGGAAAGTTCGTTGAAGCTCGCAATCAGACCTTCACGGGGTGGAGTATTACGATAGTCCACCATGGCCTGGGCCAGACGGCTATAAGTGTTTTGCGCCACGTCATCGCCCTTCCCCGCGAGGTGCAGCGGGTCGTTCACCAATAGATGGTCAGCGATGACTTGGGCACCAGCATTATTGAAGTCAATCTTGCCCGCCGGACCCTGGCCGTAAAGATTGGTCAAGGCCTTCACAATAGCCTGTTTGCCGGCATCGAGAGCATTCTGGCTGGCCGTGGTCTGCAAATCCAGACCGATCATGATCTCATGCTTGGACTCCGCATCGTAGCGCACCAGGGTCGCCCGATGAAGGTTTTCCTGATCCAACCGATGTCGGATCGCATCCAGGTCCGGATTCCGGGCAAATTTTACGTAAACCAGTGTTCCACCCCGGAAGTCAATTCCATATTGCAGACCGTGCTTCACGATCATGGAGGCAATACCGGCGATCAGAAGTACAATCGATACGACGATGAAGTATTTCTTCTTCCCCATCCAATCGACTTGGGGATTATGGAAGAACTCCATGCGCTCTATGCCTTTCCTTACCTGTTAGATTTGACACCTGTCAGACAATTTAAGTTCCCTGAAATTTGCCCAAATGGGCTAGACGCTCAGCGCTTCTCCTCGCTCGCGTTTGGAGAGCACGTAATCAAAAATCACTCTCGAAACAAAGACCGATGTAAAGAGGTTCGCCACCAGACCGATCGTCAAAGTCACAGCAAAGCCCTTGACAGGACCGGTGCCAAAAGTAAACAGAATGGCTGCTGCGGCCACAGTGGTCACATGGGTATCAATAATGGTCTTGAAAGCGTGATCAAACCCGCCCGCAACCGCCGCCGGAGCCGCTTTACCCATCCGCAATTCCTCGCGGATTCTCTCAAAGATCAGCACGTTTGAATCCACTCCCATGCCGACGGTCAGGATCACGCCCGCGATGCCTGGCAGCGTTAGCACCCCACCAAAATAAGCCAATGCCGCGATCAGGATCAAAAGATTCAGAATCAGAGCCACGTCGGCATTTACACCCGCGCCCCGATAATAAACAAGCATGAAGAGCAGAATAGCGGCAAAGCCGATAATGCAGGCTTCCACACCGTGCCGAATGGAATCCGCGCCCAGCGAGGGCCCCACCGTCTGTTCCTGAAGATAAGAGATGGAAGCCGGCAGCGCCCCTGAACGGAGCTTCAGAGCCAGATCCGCAACCTGTTGGGTGGTAAAGTTTCCTTCGATCTGGCCGCGGTCGCTGATTTGGTTTTCAATGACCGGCGCACTTTGCACGCGGTTATCCAGGATGATGGCCAATTGCTTGCCGATGTTCCGTTGGGTGATTTCCGCAAACCGCGAGGCGCCAGCACGGGTCAGGGTGAAATTCACGTCGGGACGCCCATTAGCGTCCTGGGAAGGCTCGGCGCCGCTCAGGTCACGCCCGGTGATGGCCGCGATGCGATCCACAAGATACCAGGCTGGCGCGCCCGAATCGCTGGTGCCGGGAAGCAGTTCCGTATCCGGCGGCAGGACGCCGCCAAACGAAGCCAAGGCTTCTTCCTTGCTCGCGTAGGGTCCGCCGCGAACAATCTTCAGCTCCAGCATGGCTGTCGACTGGATAATATCCTTGACTCGAGTGGGGTCGCTGACCCCCGGCAGCTCGACCACCAGTTCATAGCTGCCCTGGCCATACTCCGCGATTTCCGGCTCCGTAATCCCCAAAGCGTCCACGCGCCGGCGAATGGTGGCCATGGCTTCCGTATAAGCATCATTCTTGATGGTCGCCACTTCACTGGTCTTCAGCGTCATCAGCCGCGCAGTAGGATCACCCGCCACCCGTTCCACGTACCAATCCGGGAATTGATCCTGCGCCAGCGCCTGCACCTCCTCCCAGCGATTTTGAGGAATGCCCTTGATCAGGATGTGCGTGGCATCCGTCTTTCGCACTTCAGCATATGGAATATTACGCGTGCGCAGATCATCCCGCAGCCGGCTTACCGCAAGGTCCGAAGTTGTATTTACCGCATCTTCCACGTGAACCTGAAGCACCAGATAGGTGCCACCCTTTAAATCCAACCCCAGCTTGATGCGGTCTGCAATGTTGTCTTTAAGTCTCTGAAAGTTCGAGGGGAAACCAATGATACCGAAAATACAGACCAAGACCACAATGAGGATCAGGATGGTGCGATTCCGAATGCTTTTTTCCATGCCTTGCTTCCCAAAATAAATCAGTTGTTTTTCATCTGCTGCCCATCGAACTGCTGTGTAAATTTGCGAAAAGCTCTTGCACTTTCCGACGGGCCGCAGGCGACGAGGAACCTCATCAGCGCGCTAACTTTCAGAGCAAGCCTCCTCGCTCCTGTCGGCATGACAGCGCCCCTCGCGATTTTCACAACCTGCGAGCGGTGATCACCGCCACAGCATCAATCATTTGCGTCCTTTGGCCGGCGCTGAAATCTCTCGTGCCGTAGCAGCCTCCGCCCGTTTGGCTACCGCAGACGTTTCCTCGCTTTGCAGTCCACTGATGGCCGACCGAACCACTTCAATTTTGACCTGGTTCGCAATTTGCAACTGGACGGTGTTATTTCCGAAGCCGACAATCGTCCCTAAAATGCCCCCGTTCGTGACCACACGGTCTCCCGTTTTGAGCGTGGCCAACATCTCCTGGGTCTTGCGGCGCTGACGGCTCTGCGGGCGGATGATGAGGAGATACCAGATGAGGATGAGCGGACCCAGAAGCAGGATAAAACTCGTTAACCCCTGCGCGCCGGAAGGTTCAGCAGCCAGCAGGATGGGTAAAACCAACATGCGATCTAACACCTGTCAATCTTAATTCCTATTGTACTGATTAATGGCCGTACCTGTCTCAAGGGATCAAAAGGCGGGGCGGCTTGACTTTTGCAATCTTGCACTTTGGAAGTCCATTATGCCAAGGGGCCTGCCCGGACCTTTGAAAGGAAACTTCCAAAATTTCCCGCGTCGATAGCCTGCCTGATTTTCCTCATCGTGTCAAGGTAAAAATAAAGGTTGTGGTAAGTGGCCAGTGTGGCGGCAAGCATTTCACCGGCGGAAAACAGGTGACGAATGTAAGCCCGCGAATAACGGCGGCAGACCGCGCATTCGCATTCAGGATCGAGTGGCTGGCTGTCTCGCGCGTAACGAGCACTCTTGATCACGATCCGCCCCTGGGAAGTGAAAATGCCAGCGTTGCGCGCGTTGCGCGTCGGCATGACACAATCAAACTGATCGATCCCGCGCGCCACACACTCCACCAGGTCGCGGGGCGTACCAACTCCCATCAGGTAGCGTGGCGACTCCTCGGGCACGAGCGCGGCGGTGAATTCCGTCACGTCGTAAGTCGCGGATTTAGGTTCGCCGACTGAGAGGCCTCCCAAGGCATACCCTTCAAAGCCGATTTCCAGCATTTCTTCAGCGCTTTCCCGGCGCAAAGAATGATCCACGCCTCCCTGGATGATCCCATACAGAGCTCCAACCGCATTGCCCTCTTGACGGTCGATGCCCGCGAGAAAAAAGTCTCGGGCACGGCGCGCCCAGCGGCCTGTCAGTTTCACGGCCCTCTTCGTCGCCTCCTCGCTCGATGGATAAGGAACGCATTCATCCAGAATCATCAGAATGTCCGAGCCGAGAGCCTGCTGAATTTCCACTACGCGCTCAGGAGAGAAAAAATGAGAAGAGCCGTCAAGATGGGAGCGAAACTCGACGCCCTCCTCCGTGATGCGTTGCAAACCTTTTAAACTCATCACCTGGAAGCCGCCACTATCGGTCAGAATGGGGTGAGGCCAACTGATGAAACGGTGCAGCCCTCCCATTTCGCGGATGATCTGATGGCCCGGCCTTAAATATAGATGATAGGTATTGCCCAGAATAACCTGCGTTCCCAACTCCTCGAGCAGTTCCTGCGTCATGGCCTTGACAGCGCCACAGGTCCCCACGGGCATGAAGCAGGGAGTCTCAATGGTTCCGTGCGGCGTGTACAGCCGTCCGCGGCGGGCGTGTGTTTCCGAATCATGCCCCAGAATCTCAAATTTGAAATTGGAACCCATGGAGGAAAAGCAACAGGCGCAGGCACAGGAAATGGAGGTGAATAATCTCGGTCGCCATGTCAGCTGCTCAAGGCCGCGATTAAATAGCCGCCAGCCCGGCTTTGATCAGCACCCAGATGACCCATAAACCCAGGAAGCAGAAAAAGACGCTTCGCGGGCGAGCCTTGCGTCCGGTTGCGGCTGCAAACCCAATCCCCAGCAACCCCAGAACCCAAAAGGTAAAGAAGTCTATGGAAGTGGCAATGCTGTAAAGCGACCTTGAAGTTGATTGCTGCGAAAGGAAAAAACCAACATTAGTCGGTTCGATATTTTGAGGATTGAAGCTGGCAGGATCACCCAAGGCGATTACAATCATCCCCAGGATCGCGCCGATAATTGTAGGTAAAAAAGCATAGGCTGAGATTGAAAAGGCTGTTTTAAAACCGACGGGATGTCCGAAGACCAGTTTCAGGATCAGCATGCCCAGCGCCGCGACAATCACCAGCACGATCACCAATGAAACAAATCCGAGGTGAGCGAAGACAGCGCCAATCTTTGCTCCTTGTTCCACCGCTTTCTGCATTTGCTCGGGGGTCATGCTATTGGCCCGCCCGCTCATTTCAATGGACCGGCGGACAATTTCCTCCATGCTGATTCTGTGAAGCATCAACTCAGTGATAGCAATAACGAAGACGATTAAGGCGACGAGCGGCGCCCAGAAATCCGGCTTGCGCGCAATGACGGCAAAGGTTTCCACCGGTTCGGTGAAGATGCCGAAGAACCGCTGCATGCGGCTTAAATCAACAGGCTGCTGAGACGGTATGGTTTGCTCGGCTCCGTTGGTCACGATAATCCTCCTTCCTTCACTTCCAATGCGCGCCCCCTTACCCCCGGCCCCTCTCGCCAGAGGGTAGAGGAGCGTTAAGCCCCTTCTTTCTTACCCTCTCCCCACTTGCCAAAAGAGCGGTAGCCAAGGCGAAGCACCGACTCTATTCGCCCTTTCCCCACTTAGGGTAAGAGGGCGCTCCCGGCTTGTCGGGGTGGGTGAGGAACAGCCAACATAGGTAAGCTCACTCATGCAAGGCAGCCCTTAGTGTAGTGGTTTGCCTCGCGCTTGGCAATGGAGAGAGCGTCAGAACACTGGGAGAGCTGAGTGTTCATGTCTCCCCCCACCGGGGGCGCTGCATGGGCGATTGCGATAACGAATCCTTATCTTCGCCATGCATCAGTCTATGTTAGAATCATGCGCTACTCGAACCACTACATTCCCGTCGAGGTTTTTCATGAAAAAGATGCTTGTTCTTGTGGCATGCCTTTCAGGATTCTCAGGACTTCTAGTGGCGCAAGGGTGGAACCACACACTTTTCAGCCTTACGCAACCGCACGATTACATCTCCAAACGTTCTTCCAGTTACGATCGCACGGGCGGCAACGCCGATTATCGCCGACTCGATCCCGGCAAATCGCTGGTGCTGATGGATGCCGACGGCCCGGGCATGATCGCTCACGTCTGGATCACCATCGCCAGCCGCGAGCGATGGCAGCTTAAGACGCTCGTGCTGCGTATGTATTGGGACCATGAGACGACACCCAGCGTCGAAGCCCCGGTGGGCGATTTCTTCGGCCTCGGTCTGGGAGAATACATCACCTATCACTCCGTGCCTCTGATGGTCTCTCCGGAAAAAGCTTTGAACTGTTTCTTCCCCATGCCATTCCGCAAGCATGCGCTCATCACGTTGACCAACGAAGGGAAAGAGCCAGCGCAAGCCGTCTATTACAATATCGACTACCAGGAGTACCATCATCCGCTTCCGGCAAACACGCTCTATTTTCACGCTGAGTATCACCAAGCGACCCCGAATGAAGGACATCCTGGGGCCACTGTTAATTTATACGGTGAGAATAACTACGTCTGGATGGAAGCAAAAGGGCGCGGGCAATTCGTAGGCGTCACGATGTCGGTCATCGAGAACCAGGACGGCTGGTGGGGCGAGGGCGATGATATGTTCTTTGTTGACGGCAGCAAACTGCCGACCGTTCAGGGGACTGGCTCGGAGGACTTCTTTCTGGGAGCCTGGGATTTTGGCGGCAAGTCGTTCTATTATCCCTTATACGGAGCACCCATTGTGGGCAAGGAACTTCAAGGTTCGCGGTGGTCGATGTACCGCTTTATGCTCGCTTCGCCGATCACGTTTACAAAATCCATTCGGGCCACAATCGAGCACGGCACGGCGGATGACCGCTCAGATAACTTTTATTCCGTGGCCTACTGGTACCAGACCGAGCCTCATGCGCCGTTAGCGCCGCTGCCCTCTGTGAACGACCGCATTCCGCGTGTGATTCCGGTTAAGGCCGAATAAAAAGGAACGCCCTGAGATGCCGATCCAAGCCAAAATGGTCCGCTGGAAGTGCCAGTTTCGGCTCAGTGACTGTGGCCGCAGATCAGCGCATATCGAACGCCTCTTGGGAAGGTTGTCATGAAGATTGCTGCCGTCCAGATGGACATCAAAATTCTTGATAAGGCTGCGAATCTGGCCAGGATTCTTCAGACATTTGAGACCGCGGCCCAGAATGGGGCTCAAATTGTGGTTTTCCCTGAATGCGCCCTGACCGGCTACTGCTTCGAAAGTCTGGAAGAAGCTCGTCCACTTGCCGAACCTGTTCCGGGCGCTTCCACTCAGCAAATTGCGCAGGCGGCGCAACGGCTTCATTCGACAGCCATCGTGGGCATGCTCGAAGCGGACGGGGATAAAATTTATAACGCGGCGGCGGTGATTTCACCCGAAGGTATCCTCGGCACGCATCGCAAAATTCATCTGCCCTATCTCGGCATCGACCGCTACGTCGCGCCCGGCGACAAACCTTTTCCGATCTTCGTCACCCCCCACGGCAAAGTGGGCGTCAACATCTGCTATGACTGCACGTTTCCCGAATCCGGCCGCGTCGTAAAATTGAAGGGGGCACAATTGCTAGCAATCCCCACGAACTTCCCGATCGGTTCGGATTCCTGGCAGCATGTGCCCAACGTGCGCGCTACCGAAAATCACTTGATTGTGGTCGCTGCCGACCGCGTCGGTGAGGAGCGTGGCTTCCGCTTTGCAGGCCATTCACAGATTGTCGATTTTTTGGGCAAAGTCCATGCGGAGGCGGGCGAGACGGAAGAAACCATTCTCTACGCCGATGTGGACCTTGCGGCGGCAGACCAGAACCACATCGCCCGCATTCCCGGCATTTATGAGATTAATCGTATCGCCGATCGCCGCCCGGAAATGTACTCCCCAATTACCTCATCCAAGAATTGAATCGACCGAGTGGCTTGTCTCGTTTAATGATTTACAGTGGGGCCACATCATCACGCCACTCATCAACCCTTTGCCCCTCCTCGGAGAGGAAGGCAATTCCCCTCCTTAATCAAGGAGGAGGTAGGAGTGGTGGTTGTAAAAAATTGGCTGGGACGGGACACGAGACGGATCGCCCCTGCTCCACCTGAGTAGATTGCTGATGACATAGTGCCGATTTGCGCGCCTATTGTAATTCTGTCAGTTGCATACACTGGTTAAACATAAAGGACGAAGATTTTTAACGCAGTAATTATCTTATTTGCCATTAATGTATGCCAGGATTTACTTTTATAATCTTGACAATCTGCAAGGGTGGGGCTAGCTTCCAATTGCGTAATAAATTTAAAGGGAGGTGAGTGTTATGCGTCCCCGCCCCACGAACCGCTCCTTTTGCCTGGTTTTCGCTACGACTGCTGCATTCTTTCTGATCACTTCACTCATGCAAGCGCAGTATGTGCAAACGAATTTGGTCTCAAACAGCAGCGCAAATCCCGCAACGACGACCGATCCGAATCTGATTAATCCCTGGGGTATGGTTCAGGGACCCACCACGCCTTTCTGGGTTTCTGATCAGGGAACAAATGTTTCGACCTTATATACGGGCACGGGCACGAAGCTTCCACTGACTGTCAATGTTCCTACCGTGCCATCCATGAATGGATTTCCACCTAATGGACCGACGGGAATCGTATTCAATACCGGCTCAGGATTCCCGCTCGCCACCAAAGGGACCGCAACCGTCAAATCGATTTTTATTTTTGCCAATCTGAACGGCACCATTTCGGGATGGAATCCGGGAAGCACAGGCGGTGCTACGAGCGCCGTGATCGAGGTCAACAACTCGGTCAGCGCTCCTCCTCCCAAGGCCGTCTATACAGGGCTGGCCATCAACGGCACAGGGAGCCTCCTTTATGCGGCCAATTTCAATTTCAATGGCGGCATCGAGGTGTACAACAGCGACTGGAGCGCCAACACTCAGTTGTCCATAACCGACCCCAGCCTGCCTTCAGGCTACGAGCCCTATAACGTTGAAGATATGAATGGCACGCTCTTTGTCGCTTACGCGCCGATCGGCAAGGACGGGCTGCCCGTCGTAGGCGATGGCAACGGCGCCGTGGCGGAATTCAACGATGCAACCGGCACGTTCATCAAGCAACTCATTAACCCGGGCGCGGGCGATGGCCTTGATGTCCCGTGGGGCATGGCGATGGCGCCTTCCGATTTCGGTCCTTTCAGCAATGACCTGCTGGTAGGCAACTTCGGCAGCGGTGAAATCAGCGCCTATAATCCCTCGAACGGAGACTTCCTTGGCATGCTGGACGATCTCTCTGGCAAGCCCATCACCAACGGCGCTCTCTGGACGCTGGTTTTTGGCAATGGCCAGGCAGGCACAAAACCCAATACGCTTTATATCACCGCCGGCGTGACCCTTGCGCAAACCCAGGGGGTGATGGCAGCCATCACTCCCACGCCGGAACCCGCTACTCTGTTTTTGCTGGGGAGCGGTTTGCTCGCGATCGGCTTGATTTCCTGGCGCCGCATGAAAAGGGTGTAACGATGCCAGGACTCGCTTCCGGCAAAAACTCTTTGCTCGTTAGAGGCTCAACAACAACCAGACATTGCTGCACAAGTTCTGTTCGGCAAAGGCGATGTGATGGCCGTCCGGGGAGGGTAAAGACATCGGGCGAGAAGGGGTTGGAAAGCGTGAGGAGCACCGTCGATTTGCCGTGCGGTTCCACGTAAAGCAGTGTCCAGCTCGCCAGCAACCTCGACGGGCTTTGGAAGGATCGACGTAAACGGCCATGCAGCACTCAATGGCACACTGGACGTTACACTCGAAAACGAGTTCATTCCTATAGTGGGTAAGGAATTCGCCTTTCTGGATTTCACTCCGGGCGAGCCCAGCAGTTCCTTTGCGAGCTTCCTGAACCAGACCTTTGACAATGGCCTGGAGAAGTGGGCGCATACTTACAACAACGCGGGCGGTGATGTGTTCCTTACCGCTGAAGCCAACACCGCTTCGCCCACTGCCGAACCGGCCAGTTTGCTGCTGATGGGCACCGGTCTGCTGGGGTTGGTGCTATTCGCGCGTCGCCTCAGCACAAAGTTGGTTGATTGACCCTCTCCTTAACATGCTCTGATGGTGGTGCAGTTCCTCCGAACGCATCACCCACAATCATGCCTTCCTTGACACTCTAAGCGGCAATAATGCCATAATAATTCTCGATGGAAGGGGACTTCTTGCCTTGTCCAATCATCTGCAGAAGCCTGACCAGATTCTAGCTCAAGTGCAGGCGCGAATTCAGGAAGAAATCACCCGATTGGGTGAGCGGCTTGAGGCGATAGAACGCGGCGTGCGGGAGTTGCGCGCCCAGTTTGAGAGCTCAAGTACCGTAGTGAAGACCCAATTTGAAAACCTTGACAGTTTCTGGCGCGCTGCGAACGGTGCTTCAGTCTCAGAGTCGGTTTCTGAGGAGAGGCCCCGGGGCGCTCTGCGGCCGATGGGACACGTCGGGGAAACAGACCTTTCCCACTCCACCGATGCCGAACAAAAACTGCACCGCGACGCGATGCGTTATGCTCGACTGCTGGTCTCAGAAATTGAGCTTTATAACCGGGACGAGGTGGAACAGGGGCGATCTCACAAAGACCTCTATCGGCGCCTGAAGTCTCACATCGACCGCAGCCGGCAGGCTTACGAGAGCCGGTTTGGCCCCGCAGTGATTGGAGGGAAGAATTACTTCCACGAAGAGATCGTGCGGACATTGGCTCGCAGCGATGCAACCCTCCTGGGACCGGATTACCCCCTGCCTGCAAAGTGAAATTTTCCTGTTTCCAACATCGACTTCTCCTGGCGGCATTTGTGGCCGTGGCAATCGGCCTCAGGGGAACACCCGCGCGCGCCGCGGTGAGCCCGGCGCTTAAGGCGCTGGCCGCGCGGGCCACCTCCCCACGCGGCTGGAATGCCTTGCGCCATTATGCACGTTCAGTCCGCAGCGACGAGGCTCGCGGCCTGGCCTATTTCACGCTGGGGTATCGGGAATATGAGGCCGGAAGGTATGAAGCCTCGGCGGAAGATCTGGCGAAGTCGATCGGAACCGAATGCTCGCTTTCAAGTTTCGCCGAATATTACAAGGCGCTGGCAGAGCAACGCCTGCACCATGAAGAAGATGCCATCCAGACGCTCACAGGCTTTAACCTTCGACATCCTGAAAGCCCCAGCCAATTGCGCGTGATGGACCTGCTGGCCAGTCTGCTCATCCAGGCGGGCCATCCGGATCGTGCGCTCGCGGTTCTGAATGCAAACCGGAAAGCAAGTTCTCGTCCATCCTCGCTGCTGCTTTATGCGAAAGCCTATGCGGCTCAGCAAAATGATCTTGCCGCTGCGCGCGCCTATCAGCAGTTATACTATGGCTTCCCCACGGCTTCGGAAGCTGCCAGCGCGCAAATCGCCCTCCGTGAGCTTCGGTCTCGTCTCGGCTCCCGCTTTCCGGAAGTCTCCGATGAGGTCAAGAGCGAGCGGGCGCAAAAACTTTTCGCGCGCGGTCTGGACGAACGTGCGCTCAATGAATACGACAATCTCTTGCTGAGCGAACCGCAAAGCCCGCTCCAGGAATCCTGGCGTCTCATGCGGGCGCGATGCCTGATCGGCCTGCGTCGCTATTCTGAGGCCATCCAGGCCCTCAGCCAGCCGATGCCTCAAAATCCAGAAGAGGATGCACAACGACTCGCATTGCTGGTCGATGCCTACGGCCGTGCTGATGATGAACCCTCCATGTTGCGCACGCTCGATGAGATTTACCACCACTATCCCCATTCGCCCTATTACGGCAACGCCCTGGCCTTGGCGGGAAACTATTTTGTCCGGCAGGGTTTCTGGCAGACCGCCGCGCCTTACTATGAACGTCTGCTGCGCGATTTCCCGCAGAATCCGTTCGCTCTTGAAGCCTTATGGCGCGTCGCATGGACAAATGTGCTGACCGGCAAAATCGACGATGCGCAAAATGCGTTGCACGATTTTATAAACCGCTATCCCAACTCTCCACGCACTCCGGCGGCGCTCTATTGGCTGGGTTGGCTCAAGAGCCGTCAGGGCGATTCTTCCCGGGCCGATGAGTTTTTCCAATTTCTGGAACAGCGTTTTGCCAGCAGCTATTACGGCCTCAAGGCCAGGCGTTGGCTTCAAAACAACTCTCAACGAAGGGCCAGGGGAACTTCAGCGTCAGAACTTTCTCATCCCGCAACGGCGCTCGCAGACCAGGGTATCGTGATTCCTGCCCGTGCGCCGGTTGAAATCAACGCCTGCGAGAACGACACCGACACGAACGAATTTCTGGAACCTGCCGCCACACTCGCGGCCCTGGGTCTTGATGATCTGGCAGAACAATATCTGAAGGATGTGATCGCCAGCCGCCCACAGAATGCCAGTGCCTTTTTGGCTTTGGCCCGCATTTATGTTGCGGACAAAGACACGGCCAATGCCTTGTTTGCGGCCCGCCGTGCAGTCCCGCGCTATAGCGAATATCCTTTCGATTCTTTAACGAGGGAGTTCTGGACCATTCTTTACCCTCGCGCTTACTGGAATCTCGTGCGACGTTACGCGCGGTCAAACCGCCTGGACCCCTATCTGGTGATGGGCATCATCCGCCAGGAATCGGCATTCAATCCGCACGCCACTTCTGCGACACAGGCCCGAGGCCTGATGCAAATAGAGCCGGGTACGGCACTGCGGAATGTGCATGGACGGCGACGGCGGCGGAGGATCACTCGGGCGCTCTACAGCCCGAGTTATAACATCCGCGTCAGTTGCCGCTATCTTCGCGATCTGCTGCGCTCGTTTAATGGAAACATTCCTGAAACTCTGGCCGCCTACAATGCCGGAGATTTCCGCGTGAGAAAATGGCTGGCAAACAGCAAGGTGCAGGATCCTGACCAGTTCATCGAAACCATTCCCTTCACCGACACTCGGGCATATGTGGAAGCCGTGCTTCGCGATAGTATGATTTATCGCAGCTTACTTACGGGTGAGGCACGCTTTAAGAAATGTGCTCGCTCAGACCAGGAACACGCTGCCGCAGCGCTGGATCGAGCTGGCGCCGGTTCGCACCCAAATGGTTGAGTGGCAAGAAGTTGCAACATGGGAACGTATCTCTGACCGTCACCACCACGCTTCAGAGTAAGCCCATGGGGGCATCCATGCGAACTCTCGAATCCATCCTTGACCCAAGGCCTCGGCTCCTGGCGAGCCCGGGAGTAGAAGCTTGCGCAGCGCAGCAGCCTGTGGGGTTATGATTTTTCAGCTTTCAACTTGCGGCAGATCACTGTAAACTGCTTCGGGTGGATGGTGGAGTGCGTCTGGAAAACGAAGCCAGCGTGTCAGCCCTAAAATTATGCAGATCACACGACGAGCGTTGATTTCGCGCAAGGCGCAACAATTCACGGAATCTGTGATCCGGGAGATGACTCGACTGGCCATGGAGCATGACGCTCTGAACCTGGCGCAGGGATTCCCCGATTTTTCCGCACCGGAACAGGTGAAAGAAGCCGCCATTCGCGCCATCCGCAGCGACGTGAATCAATATTCCATCACTTGGGGCGCCAAGGAATTCCGGCAGGCTATCGCGGAGCGATTCGAGCGAGACACAGGCCTGGCGATTGACCCGGAACGCGAGTTGACGGTTTGCTGCGGCGCAACCGAAGCGATGATCTCTTCGCTTCTCGCCATTGTCGATCCCGGTGAAGAGGTCGTGGTCTTCGAACCTTTCTATGAGAATTATGGACCGGATTCTATTATTTGCGGCGCGGTTCCCCGCTTTGTCTCACTCCGGCCACCCGCCTGGACGTTTGACCCGGAAGAGTTAGCCGCCGCTTTCAACGAGCGCACGCGCGCGATCGTGTTGAACACCCCCAATAATCCCACGGGAAAAGTTTTTACTCGCTCTGAGCTTGAAACTATCGCGGAACTCTGCCAGCGGTGGGATGCTTACGCCGTTTCTGATGAAATTTATCAATATCTCGTCTACGATGGCGCTCAGCATATCTCGATCGCCACGTTGCCCGGAATGCGCGAGCGCAGCATCACCATCAACAGCCTGTCGAAAACTTACAGCGTCACAGGCTGGCGTGTGGGTTATGCTGTTGCTCCGCCGGAAACCTCCAACGCCATCCGAAAGATGCACGATTTCATCACCGTGGGCGCGCCAGCGCCGCTTCAGGAAGCGGGAACGGTGGCGCTGCGAATGCCAGACGACTATTACGAGAAAATCAGGCAGGAATACGCCGCGCGGCGCGACCGCTTCCTGCCGGCGCTCGAGAAGGCAGGATTCCGCTGCTATAAGCCACAAGGCGCCTATTACATCATGACGGATATTTCAGGTTTTGGCTTTGCGAATGATGTGGAATTCGCGCGCTACATGGTGAGAGAAATCGGAGTGGCTGTCGTCCCCGGAAGCAGCTTTTACAGCCGACCCGAGCTGGGCAGTCAGCAAATCCGCTTTTGCTACAGCAAGACAGACGCAACCCTCCACGAAGCAGCCCAGCGGCTGATGCGCCTGCAAAGATAAAGCGGAAAGACAAGCTTTTGTCCTGCCACAATTCTTATCCCGCGCTGCCCGCCAGCTTCCCGATCAGGCTGAAGAGCGGCAGGTACATCGAGATCACGACCCCTCCCACGACTACGCCAAGGAACAAGATGATGATCGGCTCCATGGCTGTCAGAAGATCAGCGACGGCGGCATCAACCTCATCTTCGTAAAAGTCCGCAATCTTCTGGAGCATGGCGTCCAGTGCTCCGGTCTGCTCACCCACGCCGATCATCTGCACGACCATATTGGGAAAAACTTCGGTCGCCTTGAGGGGATCGACGATGGTCTGCCCTCCCTCGACCTCTTTGCGGACATCCAGAATGGCCTTCTCAATCACCGCGTTGCCGGAGGACCGCGCTGTAATATCCATCGCCTCAAGCATGGGCACGCCGCTGGTAATCAACGTGCCAAGCGTACGCGTAAAGCGCGCCACGGCGATTTTCCTCATCAGCATCCCGATGACGGGAACCTTCAGAATGAATCGGTCAATTTTCATGCGGCCTTCAGGGGTTGCATAATAACGCTTCAAGGCATAGACGGCAGCTCCTGCAGCCAGAATGACAACCCAGGCAAAATGGGCGACGGCGTGACTCAAAGCGATGACGATGCGCGTCGGAAGCGGCAACTCCACGCCGAGTCCCACAAACAGGCTGGCAAAGATGGGAACCACCTTCCACAACAGCAGGAAAATAACACCCGCAGCGATGATGAGCACCGCCGCCGGATAAATCATCGCGGATTGCACGGCTCGCCGCAGCTTTACCGCCTTCTCGATGTAAGTCGACAGGCGGCGCAGGATACCGTCCAGGATGCCGCCCGCCTCACCCGCCTCCACCATGTTTGTGTAGAGGTCATCGAAGATCCTGGGAAACAGGCGCATGGAATTGGCCAGCGTTGAACCGCCCTCCACTGATCCGCGCACGCGCCTTAAGGCCTCGGCAAAATTCTTATTTTGCTGCTGCGAGGCGAGAATCTCGAGGCACTGCACAAGGGGAAGACCGGCATCGATCATCACGGAGAACTGGCGCGTAAAGATCGCCAGCTCCTTGGGCTTGACTTTGCCGATCTTGGGTTGCGCCTCACCTTCCGTCGCGCGGGCTTTTTCGACAGTCTGTTTCGCAGCCGTCGCCAACCGAAACGGTTTGGCCGTCCCACTGGGGGTGAGCACCCGCGCGCCTCCCTGTATCTGAGGCCTTCCGGAGGATTGAGGAAATTGCAACGTGGGCATAACGAAAACTCCTTCCAGCAGCGTGAGTATTCCCAAGGATGGATACCGGCCGCTGTTTCAAGAACTCCATTCCGTATCGGAACACCGAGGAAGATGGGGCAGCAATCGCAAAAGCGCTCAGCGTTTTCCCACCGGCGTCAGGACAGCCGGACGGGCACTTGCCGGAGCCTGAGCGCCGCGCTGAATCATGTCGAGGAGCTCCTCAGGCAGGCCCGATCTTCCGAGCGCCGTTTCCTGGGTAATCAGGCCACGCTGATAGAGCGAATAAAGCGACTGGTTAAATGTCTGCATGCCGAACTTTTCCTGGCCCGACTGCATCATGGAATAGATCTGGTGAACCTTGTCTTCACGGATCAGATTGCGAATAGCCGGATTGGGCGTCAGAATTTCCATCGCCATCACCCGGCCTTTGCCGTCCGCGCGGGGCAGGAGCGCCTGACACAAAATCCCTTCCAACACCAGCGAGAGCTGCGCGCGCACCTGCGATTGCTGGTGCGCAGGAAAAACATCAATGATGCGATTGATGGTGGAGGCCGCAGAATTGGTGTGCAGCGTTCCAAACGTCAGGTGGCCGGTTTCCGCGATGCGCAGGGCGGATTCAATGGTTTCCAGATCGCGCATTTCCCCGATCAGCACCACATCCGGGTCTTCACGGAGCGCCGCTCTCAGAGCATTAGAAAATGAGTGAGTGTCCGCATGCACCTCGCGCTGATTTACCAGACAACGCTTGTGATTGTGAAGAAACTCGATGGGATCTTCAATGGTGATCATGTGCTCATAGCGGGTTTCATTGATCAAATCCAGCATCGTCGCCAGGGTTGTGGATTTGCCACTGCCTGTCGGGCCGGTCACTAGAATCAATCCGCGCGGTCGCTGGCAGAGCTTGCGCAGCACAGGTGGAAGGCCCAGTTGCTCAAAGGTCTTAATCTCAAACGGAATCACCCGAAAAACTGCCGCTGTCGATCCGCGCTGGTTAAATAGATTGCCTCGAAAGCGAGCCAGATCTCTGATTCCGAAAGAAAAGTCCAGCTCCAACGTTTCCTCGAAGCGATGCTTCTGCGATTCGGTCAGAACGCTATAGGCCAGCTGTTTGGTCTCGGCAGGCCCCAGAGTCGGAAGGTCATCCAGAGGCTTTAACTCACCATGGATGCGAATGCGCGGAGGGGAATTCGTGGTGATGTGAAGGTCAGAGCCTCCCATCTCCACCAGTCGTTTGAGCAAATCGCTCAGAGTTGGAAGTTGCATGGCGGATCATTTCTCCCTAAAGCACGGTCTCCCGGATCACTTCCTCAAGCGTCGTCATGCCCGACTTGACTTTGATCAATCCGCTGCGACGCAACGTAATCATCCCCTGCTCGATGGCCTTTCGCTTTAATTCGAGGGCAGAAGCTCCTACCAGAATAAGATCGCGAATCTCATCGGTGATCTCCATCACCTCATAAAGACCCACGCGTCCTTTGTAACCTCTCCCACTGCACGTATTGCAACCCTTTCCCTTGTAGGGCGTCACGGTCCGAGCTTCTTCCGGCGTAAAACCCGCGTCGATCAAGACCTGCGGGGCCGCCGGGTCTTGAATCCTGCAATCCGAACAGATGCGACGCACAAGGCGTTGAGCGCAAATGAGGTGAACCGACGTGGCCACCAGAAAGGGCTCAATGCCCATGTTCATCAGGCGAGAAATCGTTGAAGGCGCATCGTTGGTGTGCAAGGTGGAAAGCACCAGGTGGCCCGTGAGCGCCGCCTTGATCGCAATTTCCGCCGTCTCAAAGTCGCGGATTTCGCCGACCAGAATTATATTCGGGTCCTGGCGCAGAAAGGATCGTAAAGCCGCGGCGAAATTCAGGCCAATCTGTTCCTTCATCTGCACCTGGTTAATTCCGGGCAACTGAAACTCCACCGGGTCCTCGGCGGTCATGATATTGGTGTCTTCTTTATTCAGCTGAGCGATGGAGGAATAAAGCGTATTGGTCTTGCCGCTTCCCGTGGGGCCGGTCACCAGCACCATCCCGTAAGGCTTGAAGATGGCTTTTTGAAACTTTTCCAGCGACTCGGGCTCAAAGCCGAGCTTCGTCATGTCGAGTCGCAGGTTCTCCTTGTCGAGCAAGCGCATCACGATCTTTTCGCCGTGCAAAGTCGGCAGCACGGAAACGCGCAGGTCAAGCTGCTTTCTCTTGCCCTGGTGCATCAACTTCAGCATGATGCGCCCATCCTGGGGTAAACGTTTCTCTGCGATGTCGAGCCGCGCCATGATCTTGACGCGGCTGATGATGGCGTCTCTCAGCTTGAGCGGCGGATTCATGACGGATTGCAACAGGCCGTCAATGCGGTAACGCACGCGATAATCCTTTTCGTAAGGCTCCAGGTGAATATCACTGGCACCCCGCTTGACGGCATCCATCAAAATGTAGTTCACCAGGCGAATGACAGGCGCTTCCTCAGCAGCCTTCTCAAGGTCAGCCAGATTTAGCGTGCCTTCGTCGCTTTCGTCCAGCTCCACGCTCTCAGCCGTGCCTTCGTCCAGGAAGCTGACCAGTTCATCGATTTCTTTCTGCCGCGCAACATCCTCAGCCGTGCCGTAATGATTCTTGATCGCCTGATCGATTTCGGCTTCAGAGGCGAGGACCGGCTCAATGTGCAGTCCCGTCAGGAATTTCACGTCGTCCAGAGCAAAGACATTGGAGGGGTCGCTGATGGCCAGCGTCAGAGAGGATCCGGCCCTCACCAGCGGCAGCACGTGATGCTTCGTCGCCATCTCCATGGGAATCAGCTTGACGACGGCGGGATCAACCGGAAATTCGCTGAGCTTGACCGAAGGAATTCCATATTGCGCGGCCAGCGCCTCCGTCACATGTTCGTGGGTCAAAAAGCCCAGATTCACCAGCGCTTCTCCCAGCTTTCCTCCGTGCGACCGTTGATGCTCCAGCGCAAGCTGAAGCTGCTGGGCCGAGATCCGGCTCTCTCTCAGCAGGATCTCTCCCAGCCTGCCCGACATGGATTGCGCGCCCAGGGATACATTCTCGGTCAACATAATTTTTTCAACGAACCTCGCCGAAATTCAGCCGCTCCCCGAAAGCGTTCCGAGCGCCTGCATGCGAGGCGGCCTAATCTTGACATCGTCATTTCCAGGGCATAACTTTAACCCATATGGGGATCGCCAAGACCGCTTCCAACCGGCAGCGGCAAGCCTCGCTCATCCAGTACTACCAGACTCTGCATGACACGCTCGGCCCTCAAGGTTGGTGGCCCGCCCGCACGCGGATGGAAGTGATCGTGGGGGCAATTCTTACCCAGAATACAAGCTGGCGGAATGCGGCTCGGGCGCTCAGGCACCTGCGCAAGGCCCGTCTGTTTCAGCTGGAAAAGCTTCGCCAGATGAGCCCCCGAGAACTTGAATTTTACGTGCGCCCGGCAGGTTTCTTTCGGCAGAAGGCGGCAACCATCTGGAATTTTGTCAACTGGCTGGATCGCCGCCATCGAGGCTCGCTCCATTCGCTGTTCTCAACACCTTCCGATGTCCTGCGAAAGGAGCTGATGAAGTTGAAGGGGCTGGGCGATGAAACGGTTGATGCTATCCTCCTCTATGCGGGTCGAAAGCCTTTTTTCGTCGCGGATGCCTACACGCGCCGGATTCTTTCCCGCCATGGCTGGCTGCCGGCAAATGCCGATTATGCGACGGCCCAGGAATTCATCCACCGCCAACTGCCCGGTGATGCACAACTTTTCAATGAGTTTCATGCCTTGCTGGTTGAAATTGGCAAGCGTTATTGCAAAAAACAGGCGCCTCTCTGCGGAAAATGCCCCCTCGCAGAGTATCTGCCTCACCCATCTTTCTCCCCTCATGGAGATAAACTGCTCATCACTTCCAAGCAGGAATGCCGGTTCGAATCCTCCCCGGCATGAAGTCGCGATATGGATGAGAAATCTCAAAAGTCGCATCGCGCGTTTCTGATCTTCCTGCTTATTCTGGTTCCGGTTCTGTTTCTGCTGGGATGGAGCCAGGCGTCGCTCAATCTCAGCTTCATTCATCCCCGCAACGCCCTCCAGACCTTCCTGCTGGCCGCTGTTTCGGCCTTTGTCTTCATCGCCTTTGTGATCTTTGCGCTCATCCTGATGCGTATTCTGCTGAAGCTTCTGGTCGAGCGCCAGCAGAACCAGCTTGGTTCCCGCTTTAAAACCAAAATGGTCGCCGCGTTTCTGGGACTTTCGCTGGTTCCGGTCTGCTTCCTGTTCCTCTTCGCCTACGGGTTGATCAACCGCAGCATCGACAAGTGGTTTGGCATTCCCTTTGACACCGTGCGCCGGGACGCCGCCGAGATTACGGAAGAACTCGCCCGCCAGTCTCAGCAGACGGCCCTCGAGAGTTCACAGCGTCTTGCAAGGCTCGAACAACTGCAAACGGACCTGGAGACGGGTAATCTGACAGGCCTGACTAGGCTGCTGCGACGCCAGAGCGAAAACCTGCAACGGGCATCCCTGCTTTGCCTTGATTCTTCCGGGCATTTACTCGCCCGGGCAGGCGAGCTAGAGCCAGCTTTTGAGGAGATCCGGCGCGCCTTTCCTGCTCTCAACACCGGAAAGATTCCCTCCGGTGGGCTTGCTGCCAGCATACGCTCGGCCAATTCGGAACTCTTTCTGGCTCTCCAGCGCGTTGAGGATAGCAGCGGAAGGAATCTGGGTGCGGTCATCGCCGTTCACCGCCTGCCCCTGAACATTCAGCAGATTGCCGACCAGATCCAGCAGGAGTCCCAGCGCTATGATCAGCTCAGCCGCGAAAAGAACTCCCTGAAGCGGCTTTATCTGCTGATTTTGCTGCTGCTCACGCTCCTGATCCTCTTTGTCGCCACCTGGTTCGCCATGTTCTTCTCCAAGCAGGTTACCGTCCCCGTGCAGGCTTTGGCGGAGGCCACGCACGAAGTTTCCAAAGGAAATCTGGGATGGCAGATCACTGCGCGCGCTGATGGCGAACTTGGAAGCCTTATCCGTCTGTTCAATCAGATGACCGCGCAACTTCTGGAAAGCCATCGCGCCATCGAGAAAGCGACGGGCGACTTGCAGCAAGCCAACCGGGAGCTTGAAGAACGCAAAAATACCATTGAGGTGATCCTCAAAAATGTGCCCACCGGCGTCATTTCCTTTAACCCTCAAGGCGAAGTCACCCAGATGAACACGACGGCAGAGCGCATGTTTGGCAATGGAGGCGCCAAAGCCGCCCGCAATCTCACGGATCTGTTTGCTTCGGATGAAGCCCGGGAAATTTCCCGGCTCTTCCGCCGTGCCCGGCGCCAGGGCGTGGTCACTCGCCAGTTGACACTGGGGCTGGGCGGGCGGAGGGCTTTTGTTGGACTCACGCTTTCGTTCATCGCCGCGCAGCACGGCGCGGTCGGTTTCATCATGGTGCTCGAAGACCTCACCGAACTGGTCAAAGCACAACGGAGCGCTGCCTGGCAGGAAGTGGCGCAACGCATCGCTCACGAAATCAAAAATCCTCTCACACCCATCCGGCTCTCCGCCGATCGCATCGAGCGCCTGATTGAAAAATCCGCCTCCGGTGGAGCGCTGCCTCCCCTTCTGGCCTCGCTCGCCGACAGCGCCCGATTGATCAGCCGCGAGGTAACCACGCTGAAAACCCTGGTCGACGAATTCTCAAGTTTCGCCCGTTTTCCCGCCTCTCAGCCTGTTCCCGCCGATCTCAACCGGATCATCGAAGAGGCGCTGGGAGTTTTTGATGGACGGCTGACCAGCATCAGGATTCACAAAAACCTCGCCGCCGACCTCCCCATCGTCCGCGCCGACCCGGAACAGATGAAGCGGGCCGTGGTGAACCTGATTGATAATGCCGCTGAAGCTTTGGAAAACTCCGTGACGAAGGATATCTGGGTGCGGACGCGCCTGGAATCCGAACGGGAAATGGTCTCGCTCATCGTGGCCGATAGCGGCCCGGGCATTCCGCCGGAAGCCAAGGAACGGCTGTTTTTGCCCTATTTCTCCACGAAATCGCGCGGCACCGGCCTGGGGCTGGCCATTGTGAGTCGGATCGTCTCCGAACATCATGGAAACATCCGCGTGGAGGAAAACTGGCCCGTCGGAACCCAGTTTATTATTGAATTGCCGGTGGAATACGCGCCGGCTTTCAACACCGGATGAACCAGACCCTGGGTTCGCTCGGTCCTTTCTGCGGCCTGGCAGACGAAAAAGTCAATGAAGCACTCTGTTCTGATTGTCGATGACGAATTGGGAATCCGACAGTCCCTGACCAACGTCCTTGAGGACGAAGGCTACGAGGTGGAGGCGGTAGCAAGCGGAGAAGAATGCCTGGAAGCTCTCACCCGGAAGCGCTTCGCCCTCGTCCTGCTTGACATCTGGCTGCCGGGGATGGACGGCCTTCAAACGCTGGAGAAAATCCAGGCTCTGGAAGAGCCTCCCACCGTCATCATGATCTCCGGTCATGGAACGATTGAAACCGCCGTGCGCGCCACCAAGCTCGGCGCATTCGATTTCATTGAAAAGCCGCTTTCCATCGAGAAAACCCTTCTGACGCTCCAGCACGCCGTTGAACAGTTGAATCTGGCGGCGCAGAACCGCCAGTTGCAGGAGGAACTCCACGGTCAGTATCGCATTCTGGGCGAAAGCGTGCCCATGAAGGCCCTGCGCCAGCAGATTGCTCTCGCCGCGCCCACAACCGGCCGAGTGCTGATTTACGGTGAAAGCGGAGTGGGAAAGGAGCTGGTGGCGCACGCCTTACATCAGTCCGGATCGCGCGCCGAGCGGCCGTTCGTTGAGGTAAACTGCGCGGCCATCCCTGAAGAACTGATCGAGAGCGAGCTTTTCGGCCACCTGAAAGGCTCGTTCACTGGAGCCGTCGAGGATAAAACCGGCAAGTTTGAACAGGCAGACGGCGGAACACTCTTCCTCGATGAAATTGGCGATATGAGCCTGCGCACTCAGTCGAAGGTGCTGCGCGTGATCGAGGAACAGCGGTTTACACCCGTCGGCTCCGGCAGCAATCGGGTGGTGGACGTGCGCATCATCGCCGCCACCAACAAAAACCTGCAGGAAGAGATACAGAAGGGAAACTTCCGGGAGGACCTCTTCTACCGCCTCAACGTCATTCCCTTCTATGTTCCCGCGCTGCGCGAGCACGCGGAAGATATTCCCATCCTGGCCAACCATTACCTCACGGCGTTTGCCCGCTCCTATGGCCGCAAGCCCAAGCATTTTTCCGAGTCGGCCATGGAATGCCTCATCCGTTACCGCTGGCCGGGAAATGTGCGGGAACTGCGAAACCTGGTGGAGCGGCTGGTCATCATGGTGCCTGGCTCACGAATCGAGCGACGCCATCTGCCGCCCGCCATCTTTCATGACCATGCAAAAGGCGCAGCCTCAGACTCCGCACTCCCACCGGTTCAAGGCTTTTCAACTCTTCATGAGGCTCGCGCCGCCTATGAGCGCGACTATATCCTTCGCAAGCTGGAAGAAAACCGAGGCAATGTCAGCCGCACAGCGGAAGTCCTGGGCCTTGAGCGAAGTCATCTTTATCGCAAAATGAAGTCGCTCGGCATTGCCAGCGGCGAGTGAAAATCAAGCCGCGCCTCTACCCCGCGCTCCCGGCGCGGTAGTCGAGCGCGGCCACCAAGGCCTGGCTTTCGCGCCAATGCGGCTCAACGCGCACGTGAAGATCGAGGAAAACTTTGGGCGGGAATAATTTCTCCAGATCGCGGCGGGCTTCAATGCCAATCTGCTTGATGCGCGCTCCTTCGGCCCCAATCACGATGGGCTTCTGCGATTCTTTTTCGACCACGATGGTGGCTCGGATGCGCGTGAGCGACTCCGATTCCTCAATCCCTTCAATCAGTACCGCAGTCGAATAGGGCAACTCTTGCTGCGTGTTCAGGATCACTTTTTCGCGGATCATCTCACCGGCCAGAAAGCGCTCCGGCTGGTCGGTGTAATAGTCCGGTGGAAAGAGCGCGTGTCCTTCCGGCAGACGTTGAATCACCGCTGAAAGGAGTTCTTCCAGCCCTTCGCCCGTCAGCGCTGAAATGGGGAATATCTCTTCAAATTCATGGAGCTTTGCGTAGCGGTCGATTAGGGGCAGGAGCCGGGTCTTCCGTACCAGGTCAATCTTATTCAGCGCCAGCAGCGTCGGAGCGCGATACTGCTTCAGCATCTCGATGACAAACTGATCGCCCTTCCCGAAACTGGTCGAGGCATCGACCAGCAGCAGAATCAGATCGCGATTTTGCAGCGCTTCGCGAACAAAGGCCATCATCTGCCGGTTCAACCGCGACAGGGGTTTGTGAATGCCGGGCGTATCCATCAGGATCACCTGCGCTCCCGGGCGGTTGGCAATTCCCAGAATGCGATTGCGTGTGGTCTGCGGCGCCGGAGCCACCATGGAGACTTTTTCCGCGACCCAGGCGTTCGTCAGCGTGCTCTTACCCGCATTCGGTCGCCCCACGATGGCTACAAACCCGCACTTGAATGACTCTGCTTCCGGCATAGGGAAATCTCAAATTTCAAATCTCAAATTTTTGATGGCCTGTGTCGCATTCCCTCAATTCCGAGCTTTTCCCGCAGGCTCATCTCAAGCGCATTCATCTCGCCCCGGTCCCTCTCATGATCGTAACCCAAAAGATGCAGAAGCCCATGAAGCATCAACTGCTGAATCTCCCTGGGTAGAGAATGACCTTCCATTCGAGCATTGCGCCGCGCCGTTTCCACAGAGATGATGACATCGCCGAGAAAATCCGAAAGATTCTCCCCCCGCGCCCCTGGAACCTCCTGCTCTCCATCCTGCCATGGAAATGAGAGCACGTCCGTCGGCTTGCGCGTGCCACGAAATGCGGCATTCAACCTTTGAATCTCTGCGTCGTCAACCAGAGTCACATCGAAAGGCTCGCGACCCAAACCGAGCTCACGGCTGAGCCGCCTGGAAAACGCTCGCAGGGATTTCAGGGGAATGGAAATTTTTCTTTGGCGGTTAAAAACCACAGGTCTGAGCCTGACGCAGGCTTGATTCCCGGCATGAGTGAAGAGGCAGTCTGCCGTTTTGGGATTTCATACAAGCAGCGGAACTCAAATGCAGGTACGCGCTAAACACTGCGCTCCCTGACACATTTCAAATTCCAAATTCCAGAGAGCAACCTTAACCGGGCATATCCGGAACCAAGAAGGAAACGATGGAGGCGTTTTGAAATGCCCCAAAGCCTCGTAAATAAAGGGTAAAACAGCAGCAGCTAAATATTCTGCCAGAAACGTGCGGAATTTAACTTCAAAGGTACGATAGCGGCCATCTGAAATCTCGAATCTGAAATTTGCCATCTCGAGTGACTGCGTCGCAGGGGCAGCCCCGGAAAGCCAGCCCATCCGCGCTCCGATCCCTATTTCCCCGATCCAACATTGGACCCATTGCGAGATGTTTGCGAGGACCCACGGGCCTGATCGTACTCCTCGTAAGCCCGAATGATGCGTTGCACCAGCGTATGACGCACCACATCTCGTTCGTTGAAGTAAATGAACTGGATGCCTTCCACCTTCGCTACCACTTCCACGGCCTCGAGCAGGCCGGACCGCCTGCCATTGGGAAGATCGATTTGGGTAATATCACCAGTCACCACTGCCTTGGAGTTGAAGCCCAGGCGGGTGAGGAACATTTTCATCTGCTCGCTGGTGGTGTTCTGAGCTTCGTCCAGAATCACAAAGGCATCGTTCAGCGTGCGCCCGCGCATGAACGCAATGGGAGCAATTTCGATAATTCCTTTCTCGATGTAACGCTCGATGCGGTCGGGGTCGAGCACGTCGTAGAGCGCGTCATAAAGCGGGCGAAGATAGGGATTCACTTTTTCCTGAAGGGTGCCCGGGAGAAACCCCAAATGCTCGCCCGCCTCCACCGCCGGACGAGCCAGGATGATGCGGCTGACTTCCTTCGACAGCAGAGCATCCACCGCCATCGTCACCGCAAGATACGTCTTTCCAGTTCCCGAAGGTCCAATTCCAAAGACCATGTCATAGCGCTCGATCGCGTCGATATAGCGCTGCTGATTCAGACCCTTCGGAGAAATCGACTTCTTCCCCAGCGTGCGCGGCCTGCCCGCTTCTGCCAGTCCCTTGAGGCTCGCTTCCGGGTCTTCCGAGAGGATTCGCAGAAAGGATTGAACCTCGGAGGGCTTGAAATGCGAACCGCTTTCCACCAGTTCCGTATAGTCCTCAACGAAATCCTGAACGCGGTGGACGTCCTTTTCAGCTCCCTCAATTTCCAGCGTTTCATTCGTGAGGTGGGTTGAAACCTGAAACCATTTCTCGAGCAATTTCAGATTCTCATCAAAAGTTCCAAAGAGTTCTTCCACTCCTTTGGCGACTCTCACACTGGTCTTCATAAGGGTCGGATAATTCCGCAAGACCTCCCGCTCGCAAAAATTGAAATCGCTTTATAAAAAGGCAGGGATTTGAATGGTGTCGGACGCGAAACGTTCATCCTGATATTTTCAAAGTATCCGAGGGACCCTCCAATGTCAAGATGCAGGCCAAACGGAGGCTCGCCCTTCATCGGATGATATGCAGCAAAGGATTTCGGCACTGGCTTTCGTGACGGGAGTCTTCATCGTCCTGCGTGGCAGGACTCCTCCGAATGACATCGGCAGAAGAGCATCCAGAAAGTGTCTCATTTGTCTCATGCGTCTCCATCGTCTCATCCCATCCTGTTACCCTGCCTCTGGGGTCTGCCCTTGCGCCGTCAGCGCAGCGAAACCCAAAGTCTCCGCCGTGCTCTTCGCCGAT